>Ga0247813_10000184_pt1 | contig 72638 bp, 62 predicted proteins | sample UWRJL169409C1_FD_180719 | JGI IMG/M metagenome (GOLD analysis project Ga0247813, IMG submission 180719) | Plant litter microbial communities from Arlington Agricultural Research Station in Wisconsin, United States - UWRJ-L169-409C-1 | ecosystem: Environmental > Terrestrial > Plant litter >... | reverse complement strand
CGCGGTGACGATGGCGGACGACACCGCAAAGTTCATGCGCGAACGTCCCGTCGACAGCGCCGAGTTCCCCGGCTTCTTTTTCCAACAGGTCTATTTCCGCAGCCTGTCGGACGGTATCCTGTTCGCGATCTCGCCAAAGAACGAGTTCCAGACGGTCGCGACGATCAACCCGGACCTGGTGGAGATCGGTCGCGAGGTTTCTCGCCAGGACGTCGCAGCGTTGCGTGCCGGTCGGCCAAGCATCGTCTCGGTCCGCGAAAATCGCATCCAGACTGTGACGAAGCTGCCCGGCGCCGACAATCTGTTTCTCTACACGGCGACGGTCGTGGATATGCGTACCGTCCTCCGCCAACGCCAGCGCGGCGAGGCGGTGCAGGCGAGCTATCACGACCTGCTGACGCGCGCGCGCGCGTTGCAGCTGCAGTTCAACGCGGCGCTGCTGTTCATCTCGCTGCTGATCGTCGGCATCGCCGTGTGGATCGCCCTGACGGTCGCCGATCGCCTCGTCAGGCCAGTCGGTGAACTCGTCGACGCGGCCCGCCGTGTCGCGGCAGGCGATCTGACCGCCCGCGTGCCCGATCCGCGTAGTCGTGACGAGGTCGGGACGTTGGCAAATGCGTTCAACCAGATGACCGGTCGCCTGGAGGAACAGAACACCGCGCTGGTCACCGCGAACAGCCAGCTCGACAGCCGTCGCGCGTTGATCGAGGCGGTGATGGCGGGCGTGTCGGCAGGCGTCGTCGCTACGGGTCGCGACCGGACGATCGCGATCGCGAACGACTCCGCAAGTATGCTCCTGGGAACCGGGGTCGGCGGACTCGTCGGGCGCAAGCTCGCCGACGTCGCGCCGGAACTGGACAACATGGTCGATGGTACGGACCGCGAGGCGATCGTCGAAGTCGGGCAGGGGGGCGATGTCAGGACCCTGGCGGTGCGCATCGCGCGGCCCACGACAGGCCCGATCCTGACGTTCGACGATATCACGCAGCAACTGCTCGACCAGCGCCGCGCCGCCTGGTCCGACGTCGCGCGGCGTATCGCGCACGAGATCAAGAACCCGCTGACCCCGATCCAGCTCGCCGCCGAACGCCTGCAACGCCGCTACGGCAACAAGATCGACGCCGAGGACGGGACCTTCGCACGCCTGACCGACACGATCATCCGCCAGGTCGCCGACCTTCGCCGCATGGTCGACGAGTTCTCGTCGTTCGCGCGCATGCCCAAACCCGTGTTCCGCCAGGAATCTCTGATCGACGCCGCACGTCAGGCGATGTTCCTGCACGAGGTCGCGCATCCCGGCATTCGTTTCGAGGTTCGCCACGACGACGCCGCCCTGACGCTGGTCTGTGATCGCCGCCAGATCGGCCAGGCGCTCACCAACATCGTGAAGAACGCGGTCGAGGCGATCGAGGCACGGGGCCATCACGAAGATCAGGCGATCGTCATGACTCTGACCGAGGATCCCGGGCGGAGCATCGGCATCGAAGTGGCGGATACCGGGATCGGTCTGCCCGCCGATCGCGACCGGATCGTCGAACCCTATGTCACGACGCGGGCACGGGGTACCGGGCTCGGGCTTGCCATCGTCAAGAAGATCATCGAGGAGCATGCCGGCACGATCGGGTTCTCCGATCGCCCGGGCGGTGGCACGATCGTCAAGATGCTCTTCGACACGAGGGCGCTTTCGGCGTTCGACACGGGGGGCGACCAGGGTGGCGATGAGGGAAGCCAACGGGGGGCTTTCGCAACCGAGCCGGGCCATGAGGGCCAGCTCGACACGATCACTCGCAATCGGACATGATGTGATGGCGCTCGATATTCTCGTCGTGGACGACGAACGCGACATTCGCGAACTGGTAGCCGGCGTCCTGGAGGACGAAGGCTATCAGACGCGTAACGCTGGCGACAGCGATGCCGCGCTGGAGGCGATCGCGGATCGCCGGCCCTCGCTGGTGCTGCTCGACGTATGGCTGCACGGCTCGCGGCTCGACGGCCTCGAACTGCTCGACGAGATCAAGCGGCGCGATCCGTCGATCCCCGTGCTGGTGATTTCCGGCCACGGCAATCTCGACACCGCGGTTGCGGCGATCCGCCGCGGGGCGTCCGACTTCATCGAGAAGCCGTTCGAGGCCGAGCGACTGCTGCTCATGGTCGCCCGCGCGACCGAGACCGAACGTCTGCGGCGCGAAGTCGCCAGCTTGCGTGCGACGGTCGGTCGCGAGACGGACCTGACCGGCAGTTCGGGATCGATCAACGGCGTCCGTGCGACGCTCAAGCGGGTTGCCGCGACCGGTAGCCGTGTGCTGATCATGGGATCTGCCGGCGTCGGCAAGGAAGTCGCCGCACGCCTGCTGCACGGCTGGAGCCAGCGGACCGACGCGCCGTTCATCATCGTCAGCGCCGCGCGGATGACGCCCGAACGGGTCGACGAGGAGCTGTTCGGCGTGGAGGAGGGGGGTGACCTCGTCCGTCCGGGTCTGTTCGAACAGGCGCATGGCGGCACGTTGTTCCTCGACGAGATCGCCGACATGCCGATCGCGACGCAGGCACGCATCCTGCGCGCGCTGACCGACCAGAGTTTCACGCGCGTCGGCGGCACCCGGATCGTCAAGGTCGATGTCCGCGTCGTCTCCGCGACGTCGCGCGATCTGGTGTTCGAGATCGCCGAGGGGCGGTTCCGCGAGGATCTCTATTACCGCCTGAACGTCGTCCCCGTGACGATCCCGCCGCTGTACGACCGGCGCGAGGACATCCCGGCGCTGGTCCAGCATTTCATCGCGCATTATGCCGCGGAGCGCCGGGTACCGACCCCGGAAATCGCCGCGGATGCGATGGTTGCGCTGCAATCCTACGACTGGCCGGGAAATGTCCGGCAGCTGCGCAACGTCGTTGAACGCACGATCATCCTCGCACCCGGCGATCGGATCGGGCGGATCGACTTGGACCTGCTGCCGGCCGAAGTGCTCGGCGACCAAGGCGAAATGGCCGGCGCAGGGACGACCGCGATCATGGGATCGCCGTTGCGGGAAGCCCGCGAGACGTTCGAGCGCGAATATCTGCGCGTTCAGATCCGGCGTTTCTCCGGCAATATCTCGCGAACCGCGAGCTTCATCGGCATGGAGCGGTCGGCGCTTCACCGGAAGTTGAAGCTGCTCGGCATCACCGAAACGCGCGACGAATAGCGATCTTTCGGCCGGGGGGTCGCCGGTGGCTATGGACGCGGCGACCCGGCGATCCTAGATTGACGTCGTGGCCGGCAAACGGTCCATCTCCGACGCCGGGAAACGGCGCCTCGCGGGCAAAGTCCCGCCAAGAACAAGGGTTATCCCATTGGCCGACAAGCAAGGCTCGCTCCAGGACCTGTTCCTGAACGCACTGCGACGCACGAAGACGCCCGTAACGATGTTCCTCGTCAAGGGCGTGAAACTCCAGGGCATCGTCACCTGGTTCGACAATTTCTCCGTCCTGCTGCGCCGCGATGGTCAGTCGCAGCTGATCTACAAGCACGCGATCTCGACGATCATGCCGGCAGGCCCGATGGACGTCTCGGCGCTTGTCGAGGCGGTGGGAGAGAACCAGAAGAAGCAGCCGTTGTTGCAGGAGATTTTCCTGAACGCGGTGCGCAAATCCGAAGACAGCGTGACGATGTTCCTGATCAACGGCGTCATGCTGCAGGGCCATATCGCGGGCTTCGACCTGTTCTGCATGCTGCTGCAGCGCGAAGGCATGGCGCAGCTAGTCTACAAGCACGCGGTGTCGACGATCCAGCCGGCACGCCCGCTCAATTTGGGCGGCGAGAGCGATGACGAGGCGGAGGAAGATTGAGTAGCGGGTTCGATCGCGACCGGGACGATTTCGCCCGGGGTACGCGCGCCATCGTCGTCCTGCCCGACCAGGGCGATGCGACGCGTGATGCCGAAGCACGGCTGGCGGAAACCGCCGGGCTTGCCGCGGCGATCGGCGTCGTCGTCGGCGAGCGTATCGCCTATCGCGTCCGCCAGCCGAAGCCGGCAACGCTGATCGGCAGCGGGCAGGTGGAGATGCTCGCCGCGCAGGTGCGGATGGAAGAGGCCGGGCTCGTCGTGTTCGATGCGAGCCTTAGCCCGATCCAGCAGCGCAATCTCGAAAAGGCGCTCGGGACCAAGGTCATCGATCGCACCGGGTTGATCCTGGAGATTTTCGGCGAGCGCGCTGCGACGGCCGAAGGGCGGTTGCAGGTCGAACTCGCGCATCTCGATTACCAGGCGGGGCGGCTCGTGCGGAGCTGGACCCATCTGGAACGCCAGCGCGGCGGCTTCGGCTTCCTCGGTGGTCCCGGCGAAACCCAGATCGAGGCGGATCGGCGACTGATCCGCGATCGCATGGCGAAGCTGAAGCGTGAGCTTGAGCAGGTCAGCCGGACGCGTGGCCTGCACCGCGAGCGACGCCAGCGTGCGCCGTGGCCGGTGATCGCGCTGGTTGGCTATACCAATGCCGGAAAATCGACGTTGTTCAACCGCTTGACCGGCGCCGACGTCATGGCGGAGGATCTGCTGTTCGCGACGCTGGATCCGACCCTGCGGCAGATCCAGCTGCCCGGCATCGACAAGGCGATCCTGTCGGACACGGTGGGGTTCGTGTCGGACCTACCGACTCAGCTTGTCGCGGCGTTCAAGGCGACGCTCGAGGAAGTGGTTTCGGCCGACCTGTTGATCCACATCCGCGATATCGCGCATCCCGATACCGAAGCGCAGCGTGCTGATGTCGAGGCCGTGCTGGCCGAGATCGGCGTCGACGAAGCGACGCCGCGGTTCGAGGTCTGGAACAAGCTCGACCTGCTCGATGCCGCCGATCATGACGAGGTCGCCGGCGAGGCAGCACACCGTGCCGATGTCGTCGCGATATCCGCGCTGAGCGGGGAAGGGGTGGCCGGCCTGCTCGACCAGGTCGCCGCCAAGCTGACCGGCGCGCATCGTCGCTACTGGCTGAAGCTCGACGCGACCGACGGCGCAGGGGCCGCATGGTTGCACGCACATGGCGAGGTACTCGACGCGCAGGCAGACGGACTTGAGACGACGTATGAGGTCCGGCTATCGGAAGCCGATTACGACCGCTTCATCCGCCGCGATGCTTGACCGCCTGCCATAGCGCTTCCTGCTGGGCAAGATCGAGGTCGGCGAAGCGCTCTTCGCCGCCGGCCTCGGCCTCCATCGCCCGGAAGCGCCGCTCGAACTTGGCGTTGCCGGCCCTCAATGCGGCTTCGGGATCGATCCCGAGATGGCGCGCCCAGTTCGTCACCGCGAACAACAGGTCGCCGATTTCCTCCGCGACGGTATCCGGGCCGGCGGACTGAACTTCCGCGATCTCTTCGTTGACCTTGTCCAGCGAACCCTGCGGGTTGGGCCAGTCGAAGCCGACGCGGGCGGCGCGCTTCTGCAGTTTCTCGGCGCGGGACAATGCGGGCAAGCCGATTGCCACGCCGGCGAGCGCGCTGGGGTCCGGCTTGGCGGCGCGCTCGGTGGCCTTGATCGCCTCCCAGCCGGGCGACGCCGTCGCGTCGCCGAAGATGTGCGGGTGGCGGCGTTCCATCTTGTCGCTGACCGCATCGACGACGTCCGCGAGCGCGAAGTGGCCGGCTTCCTCGGCAATGCGGCTGTGGAACACCACTTGCAGCAACAGATCGCCGAGTTCGTCCTTCAGATCGTCGGGATCGTTGCGCTCGATGGCGTCGGCGACCTCATAGGCTTCCTCGATGGTGTACGGCGCGATCGTCGACCAGGTCTGGACGCGATCCCAGTCACAGCCCGATACGGGATCGCGGAGCCGGGCCATGATGACCACGAGCCGTTCGATCATGGTCGATCCGATATAATTAGTGTGAGATTGATAATATACATTATGTAAAACTCACGACTGTTTCGGGGTCAGGATCAGCGTGCGGCCTTCGACGCGCCACGATGCCAGACGCGACAGGAAGTTCATGCCGATCACATCGGTATCGCCAAACGCTTCGGACACGACCACGCCGAGCTTGGTTGCGGTGACATTACCGATCGTCACGGTGGCTGCCGTAGCCGTTCGCGCTGTGACGCTGCCGTTCGCGGTATTGATGACGGTCGCGAACGGACTTTCCTCCGTGTCCAGGCGCGCAGCAGCGGCGGTCGCGACCGACAGCGCGGTCGTCGTGGCACCGCTGTCGATCAGCATCCGGCGCTGTATCCCGTCGATCTCGACGTCGGCCCAGAAATGACCGTCCTCGGCCATGCGGATCCGTGTCTCGGTTCCGGTTACCTGCTGATCGGCGAACTTGGCGGTCAGGTCGCTCAGCCGATCGCGCTGGCTGGCGACGACGATTCCGACCGCGAAGATCGCGATCCACGCCAGCGCCATCTTGACCGTCTGCCCCAGCGGCGGCCGCCGCGCGACGAGCGCGGCCAGCGGCAGGATCAGCAACAGCGCGTACAGCGCGATATCGGCGCCGTGTCCGCTCATGCCTCCAGCACCAACCCGTCATACCCGGGCTCGACGCCAGGCGGCAGCTCGGCGTGCAACGTCGCATAATCCATCGTGTTGTCCATATGGATCAATGCGGTACGACCCGGCTTCAGCTGCTCGACCCAGGAGAGCACGGCGGACAGCTCGGGGTGCGTCGGATGCGGCCAGCGCCGCAGCGCATCGACCACCCAGACGTCCAGGCCTTCGTACAGCGACATCATCTCATCGGTCATGATGTTGAAATCGGTCGCATACCCGATCGACGCACCACCAGCCTCGAACCGCAAACCCGCTGCTTCGATGTTGCCGTGCGGCTGATCCGTCACACGGATCGTGATGTCGCCGATCATCAGTCGATCGGGCAAAGGTGACGCGTCGATCGTCGACGGATAGCCATGCCGGCCCTGAAACGCATAGGTAAAACGCGTCTCGAGAGCCGTGAGCGTCGCCGGTCGCGCATAGCCGGGGACCGGCCGCCCCATCGCGTGAAAAACCTGCCGAAGGTCGTCGATCCCGTGGCAGTGGTCGGCATGGTCGTGTGTCCAGATCACCGCATCGAACGTCCCGACGTCCGCAGCGAGCAACTGCGCACGCATATCCGGACTCGTATCGATCAGGATCCGCGTCTCGCCATGCTCGACAATCGCCGAAACACGTGTCCGCCAATTGCGCGGCTCCGACGGATCGCAGGCGCCCCAGTCGTTGCCGATCCGCGGCACGCCGGACGATGTGCCCGATCCGAGGATGCGGATCCTCACGCCCGGGTCTTGGCAAACAATGTATGAAAGTTTTCGGCGGTTCGCCGCGACAGGTCCTCGACATTTTCGCCACGAAGCTCTGCCAGGAAGCGCGCGGTATCGGCGACGAAAGCGGGTTCACCACGCTTGCCGCGATTGGGGACCGGCGCCAGGAACGGCGCGTCGGTCTCGATCAGCAGCCGTTCGATCGGCAGGCGACGCGCGGTTTCCTGCAGGTCCTTGGCATTCTTGAACGTGACGATCCCCGAGATCGAGATATAAAGACCCATCGCCAACGCCTTATCGGCGAAAACTCCGCTCGCCGTGAAGCAGTGGATGACGCCAGGATAGGCCCCCTTCCCCATTTCCTCGGCCATGATCGCCGCGGTGTCGTCCTCGGCATCGCGCGTATGGACGACGATCGGCAGCCCGGTTTCGCGCGACGCGGCGATGTGTGCGCGGAAACTCGCCTGTTGGCGGGCGCGATCGGAGGTATCGCGGTAATAGTCGAGCCCGCTCTCGCCGAACCCGACGACGCGCGGGTGGCGGGCCCGATCGATCAGCTTCGCGGCGTCGATCGCCGGGTGTTCGTCGGCTTCGTTGGGATGGATGCCGATCGTCGCCCATACGTCGGGCTCGCGCTCGGCGGTACCGACCACGTCGTCCCACTCGCGCTCACGCGTCGAGATGTTGAGCATCGCCGTCACGCCCCGCGCCCGTGCGCGGTCGAGCACCGCCTGCTGCTCGTCGACGAGGCCTTCGTAGTTCAGGTGACAATGGCTGTCGGCGAGCATCAGTCGGCCGCCGGCAGTTCGAGCCGCGGAAACACCGGCGATGGCGGTGCAATCTTGAACCCCGACGCAGCAACCCGATCATACCAACCGTCGTCGTCGATCGCCGCATGGTCACGCTTGTCGGCACCGACCTGATCCAAGACCTTTCCAGCCGCGCCAGGCACCACCGGCAGAATCGCGATCGCCAACATCCTTATCGCACGGACCAGAGTCCGGAGTACTGCGTGCATCCGCTCCGGGTCGGTCTTGCGCAACGCCCACGGCGCCTGCGCGTCGATAAACTGGTTGCAGGCGAACACGCCGCGCATCCACGCCTCGATCCCCTGCGAAAGGGCGAGATCGTTGAAGCCCGACTGCAGCGCGGCACAAGCGACGACGACCTCCTCGATCAGCATGCCATCGGCCTCCGCGACCGTGCCGACGCCGGGAAGAACCCCGTCCAAATTCTTGGCAATGAACGACAATGTCCGCTGCGCCAGATTGCCGAAGCTGTTCGCGAGTTCGGCATTCACGCGCGTGACGATCGCCTCCGCCGAGTAGCTGCCATCCTGTCCGAAGCTGACGTCGCGGAGCAGGAAATAGCGCAACGCATCGACGCCGAACGCATCCGCTAACTCGCCAGGATCAACGACATTGCCGACCGATTTCGACATCTTCTCACCGCGGTGAAGCAGGAAGCCGTGCCCGAACACCTGCTTCGGCAGCGCAATCTTCGCGGACATCAGGAACGCGGGCCAATAGACCGCGTGGAACCGGACGATGTCCTTGCCAATCAGGTGCAGGTCGGCCGGCCAGAAGCGCCGGTCCGCCACGTCGTCGGGATAGCCGACGCCCGACAGATAGTTGGTCAGCGCGTCGACCCAGACATACATAACGTGCCCCGGGCTGCCGGGTACCGGCACGCCCCAATCGAAGCTAGTGCGCGACACGGACAGATCGGAAAGCCCGCCCTCGACGAAGCGGAGCACCTCGTTGCGGCGGCCCTCCGGTCGAATGAAGTCCGGGTTTGCGGAGAAATGATCGAGCAGCGGCTGCTGATATTTCGACAGTCGGAAGAACCAGCTCTCCTCGGCTGTCCACTCGACCGGCGTGCCCTGCGGCGAACGGCGATCGTCGCCCTCCCCGGTCAGTTCCTTTTCGTCGTAGAACGCCTCGTCGCGGACCGAATACCAGCCTTCGTAGCGGCTGAGATACAGGTCGTCATTGTCGGCCATCGCCTGCCACAACGCCTGGCTGGCGCGGTGATGTTCGGGCTCCGTGGTGCGAATGAAGCGATCGTAGGAAATCTCAAGACGGTCGCACATCGCCTTGAACATCGACGACATTTCGTCGGCGAGTTCGCGCACGCCCTTGCCCAGGTCGCGCGCGGTCTGGACCATCTTCAGCCCGTGTTCGTCGGTCCCGGTCTGGAACCGCACGTCGCGCCCCGCCTGGCGCTGGAAACGCGCGATCGCGTCGGCGGCGATCGCCTCGTACGCATGGCCGATATGCGGCCGGCCATTGGGGTAGCTGATCGCGGTGGTGATATAGAAGGGATCCATGTCCGGCTCCCTAGAGCATCGCTCGGATCAGGTGAAGCCTGCCGACGAGACGTGTCCGTGTCAGGTCTTCAGCGTCGCCACGATGCCCGCCATCTCGAACACGGTCGCCTGCGCATCGAGCGACAGGCCGATCGCCGCGCCCGCAAGGTCGCGCGCCGCGGCATGCGCATCGAGTGCGGTACGGAGTGCAGGCCCCGACCGCGACCGCGCCGCCTGCGCGATGAACGCCGGCACGCGGTCCAGGAACGCCTCGTAGCGCGGCTGCGCCGTCTTGCCACCGAGCGACTTTGCCAGCCGCAGGCGGTGGGCGTTGTCGCGGTCGCCCTGCTCGGCGATCGCCGCAATCGCCGCGTCGATGCTTGCCACATCGAGCCCGGCATACCGAAGCGCCCGCCCCGGCGCACCGTCGCTGACGCGCACCAGCGACGCGATCTCCGCCTCATCTGCGTCGGGCTGCACCGCACGGATCGCCCGTGCCACCTCGGCATCGTCGAGCGCTTCGAACCGAAGCAGGCGGCAGCGTGAACGGATCGTCGGCAGCAGGCGGCCGGGCGCATGGCTGACGAGCAGGAAGATCGTCCCCGCCGGGGGTTCCTCGAGGTTCTTCAGCAACGCATTCGCACCGCCGCGTTCCAGGTCGTCGATCGCATCGATCAGCACGACGCGGCGGCTGCTCATCGACGGCGTCGTCGCGAACAGCGGCTGCAACGTCCGCACCTGCGCGATGGTGATACTGCGCGCGAGATCCTGGTCGGGCTTCTCAGCATCCTTGGGAAGGCGTGCGAGCACACGGAAATCGGGATGGGACCCCGCCTCCATTAGGGCGCGCGTCGCGTTCCCCTCGGGCACATCGAAGTCGTCGGGCAAGCCGGTGGCGTGCGCGGCTTCGGCCAGCATGCGCATCGCCGCCAATCGCGCAAAGCTAGCCTTGCCGACGCCTTGCGGCCCCGTCAGCAGCCACGCGTGGTGCAGCGAGCCGCCCGTCATCGCCGACCGAAACGCGGCCTGGGCGGCCGCGTTGCCGTGAATCGACGTCATGGCATCAGCCGAAGAAGCCGGTCAGCCCCGCCCAGGCGCGACCGAAGAAACCAGCGGTGCCGACATCCTTCTCGGCGACCAGCGGCATCGTCTGCTGGACGCCGTCCGGGGTGCTCACGACCAGGTCGGCGATATGCTGTCCCGCCTTGATCGGCGCCTTGATCGGGCCATTATAGACGACCTTCGCGGTCAGGTTCGGCGACGTGCCCGCCGGCAGCGTCGCGGTCAGCGCTTTTGGTGCGATCAGGCCGACGGTCGACGAATCGCCGAGCTGGACCTCGGCGGTCTCGACCTTGCGGCCCTTGGCGACGATCGGCTTCGACGACCAGGCGCGGAAACCCCATTCCATGAAGCGCACCGATTCCTCGGCGCGCTGGCCCGAACTGGTCAGCCCCGCGACGACCATCACGAGACGACGGCCATTCTGTTCGGCCGATCCGGTGAAGCCATAGCCTGCCTCCTCGGTATGCCCGGTCTTCAGCCCGTCCGCACCGGCGACCCGCCCCAGGATCGGGTCGCGATTGGCCTGGGTGATGGCGTTGCCGCCCATCGTCTTGCCCCAGGTGAAATCACGCTTCGAATAGAATTGCTTGTAGAGTTGGGGGTGATTGGTGATCGTCGCCGCGGCGAGGTTCGCCAGGTCGTGCGCGGTGACATAGGTGACGCCGTTGTCCGGCCAGCCGTTGGCGGTGCCGAAATGGCTGTCCTTCAGGCCGATCTCGGCCGCGGCGCGGTTCATCCGCTCGGTAAAGGCCTGTTCCGACCCGGAAATACCCTCGGCGAGCACGACGCAGGCGTCGTTGCCGGAGAGGGTGACGATACCGTAAAGGAGGTTGGCAACGCTGACGTTCTCACCCGACGACAGGAACATCGTCGAACCCGCTGCCGGGCCATGCCATTTCGCCCAGGTTTCGGGGCGGACGGTCATCATCTGGTCGAGCTTCAACTCCCCCTTCCGGAGCATGTCGAACGCGACGTACACCGTCATCATCTTCGCCATCGACGCCGGCGGCATACGGCGGTCGGCATCGCGCGCGTACAGCACGGCGCCCGACGACAGATCCTCCATATAGGCGATCGGCGCGGCGGTCTGGAACTGCGGCGCGGCCGCAACCGACGGGTTCGCGAGTATCAGGGCGACAAGCGGAGCGGCGATCAAGGTCTTCATGGCAATTCCGTGCATGGGGGTCTCGGGGGGTATCGGGATCAGTCCTCGGGCAGAACCTGCGCATCGCCATAGCCGCGCTCCGCCACCGCGTCACGCGCGCGTTGCAGGCGTTTCGCATCGTCGAACGGGCCCAGCCGCACGCGCCATAACCCGCCCCCGCCGATGACGCGCGCATCGAAGCGGTCGGCCAGGGAGCGCGCGCGTGCTTCGTTTGAGAAGGTGGCGATCTGCAGGACATAATGTTTGCCGGGCATGAGCGCGGGCAACGGTGCCAAGCGTGGCAGCGCCTGAACGCTCGCCGTGCGGATGAAACCGGTGTCGCGGGCGGCGACCGAGCGCCCCGCACGGAGCGTCGCCGCATCCTGCATCGACGGCACGATCGCGCGGATGCGGACATTGGCCAGCGGTCGCCGATCGGTACCGAGCAGCCGGGCGGCGGCGCGCGACAGGTCGATGATCCGATCGCGCCGGCCGGGCCCACGATCGTTGATACGCACCAGGATCGACCGACCGGTATCGAGCGACGTTACTTCCACGAACGACCCGAGCGGCAAGCTGCGATGCGCCGCGGTGATCGCACCGGCATCGAACATCTCGCCGGACGCCGTGCGATTGCCCGACAATTCCTCGCCATACCAGCTGGCTAGTCCGGTATCCTCGTACTTGCCATACGCGCCGCTGATGGGCAGCGTCGCACCGACGCTTTCGCGCGTGCCGCCGCACGCCGCCAGCGCGAACGCCAGGAGAAGGACGCTAGCGTTCGACCGCATCAGCCAGCAGGCCAACCGACAGCGCGTAGAAGTTCGAACAATTGTAATCGAGGATGACGCGATAGTTGCTGGTCAGCAGATACGCGGTCGAACCCACGCCATCGGGTTCGAGCAACGTCGCCATCATCGAATCCGAAGGCCAGGACCGGCCCTGCGGGAGCACGCCCAGCGCGCGCCATTCGGCCATCGTCCGCCAGCCGCTATGCCGTTCGAACACGCGCGGGCAGCGCGGCGATACGAGGCGGTTGCGCACCTGCGACCGGTCGAACTGCGCGGGGACGCTGACCGCGAAGCCCCAGGGCTGCCCGGCGCGCCAGCCCGCATCGACGAAGTAATTGCCGATCGACGCCAGTGTATCGGCCGGACTGTTCCAGATGTCGGCGCGGCCATCGCCATCGCCGTCGCGCGCGAGGCGCAGATAGATCGACGGCAGGAACTGCGGGTTGCCCATCGCCCCCGCCCAGCTGCCCTTCAGCTGATCGCGCGGGATGCCGCGATCGAGGATCTTCAGTCCGGCGATGAATTCGCCCGCGAACAGGCTGCGGCGACGGCCCTCGTAAGCAAGGCTAGCCAGTGAGCGCAGCAGGTCGAAATTGCCGGTGTAGCTGCCGTAGTTGGTCTCGTGGCCCCAGATTGCGACCATCACTGATTCGGGTACGCCGGTCTTACGCTCGATGCGTTCCAGCCGGAACCGCTGTGCCTGATAGGCGCTGCGCCCGCGCGTGATCCGCGCCGTATCGACGTGCTGGGCCTTGTACGGCGCGAACGCGGGGATCGCGCTCGTCGTCGTCGCGCCAGGCTGGGCGCGATCAAGCGCGATGACACGCTCGTTCAAGGTCAGCGTCGGGAACACGGCGTCCGCGGTACGTTGCGTGACCCCCTGCGCCAGCGCCTGCTGTCGCAGCGTCACCAGATAGGCCTGGAAGCCGGCATCGTCCTGCGCGACGGCGGGACCGCCGCCGGCGAACGTTACGGCAAGCACCACAGCGCCACGGCGCAGCCATACAGCCGCTTTCGAAGTCCCCCACATGACGATGGGTTTGCCATACCCCGGGGCCGATCGGAACCCCATGTCGTCGCAAGCCCGCCACCATCCGTCCGCGAACCACTAGCCAGTCGCGGCCAGTATCTCGTCGATCGAGGCGTTGCCGACGCCGTTCCGCGCCAGATGCGCGATCATGGAGTCCCACCAACGGTCGAAACGCACCAGGTCCGCCGCGTCGCGAACATAGGGCGTGTGGCCGGGCTTCAACGACGGCGAATGGAACGAGAAGTTCAACAGGCGGACGCCTTCGCCGAGCGCGACGTCGACCGCCTCTATGGCCGCATCGATCGGCATGTCCTCGGGCGTGAGGGCGATCCGCGACAGCAGGCCGGCCCGCGCGAACGCGCCGCGCGCTTTGGGCAGGCGGCCGAGTGCCGGATACAGCTGCTCTCCATACCGGTGCAGCCGCCCGGTGAAAATCGTCGTCAGCGGCAGTTCGACGATCCCGCCGATACGGTATGCTCGACTGTCGACGCGCGAGAAATCGGGTCCGCCGTCGGCGCGATAGTCGTAGCCCGGCCGGACCGAACTATCGATCCGGTAGCCGCGCTCGGCGAGCAGCGCGATCGTTCGTGGACCGATGCCGTAGCGGCCGGCGCGGTAGCTGCGCGGGCGCAGACCGAACGCGCCCGCGATGGCGTCGGTCAGTACGTCGATCTTTGCCGCCTCGATGTCGCGAACCAGGTTGCCGGCATAGCTCGCGATCGGCGCGACGGTTTCCGTGAAGGGTGGGCTTACCCAGGCGTGGAGTTGCGCGCCGATCTCCGATCGTCCGTCCTCGATCACGCGGCTCAGAATGTCGACGGAAGCGGAATCGGTCGCGATCGGATGGTCGATCATGCACGCGAGCGCGACGCCGCGGTCGACGAACCGGCGGTGCGCGGCGGGAAACGCCGACATCGCGTTGGTCGCGCGGTTTGCGCGGTCCAGCGGTGCCCGCCAGTCGAACTCTTCCTCGACATCGACGAAAACCGTGAAGCGGGTGCCGAACGCATCTGGCCAGTCGATATGGTCGGCGTCGGACGGCCGCGGGACGCGGTACGCGCTGTCCGCAATCACCGGCTTGTATCGAACGCCTGCTCCATGCGCGGACTGAACGCCGCGGGCAGGCGCAAAGTCAAGCGATCGGGATCGATCGTCAGGCTCCCGCCCAGTTCGACCGCGAGGTTCTGAACGAGCCGCAACGTGAAGCCGGTGCCGAGTAGCGGCGCGCCTTCGCCTTCTTCTTCGACGTCGATGCTCAACAGCGTCTCGCTCGGTCGTAGCGCGAAGGCGCGCGGACGGTCGATCGCCAGCGCTACGTCGCCGACCGTGGTGTTGATGGCGACAGCGATATGCTCGCCGTTGGCACAGGCCGAGACGATGGCGGCGAGCAGTCGACCGATCAGTCGCTCCACCGCGCGGTCGTCGCCGATGATATCGCAGGCCGGACTGGCCGGATCGACCAGCAAAGTCGCACCGCGCAGACCGGCCAAGGGCGCGAGATCCTGGACGACACGATCGAGCAACGGCAGCACCGGCACCGTGGTCGGACGCAGGTCGAGCGCATGCCCTTCGATCCGTGCCGCGGTGTCGAGGTCATCAATCGCGGCGAGCAGATCGCCCGCCTGCGTGCGGATCGCCGTCGCGCGCTCGCGATAGGTCGGCGATACCGGCCCCAGCAACTGCGTCTCGATCAGTTCGGCGAACCCGGCGATCGCGTTGGTCGGCGTGCGGAGTTCGTGGACCAACTGGCGCAGCGAATCGGAAACCGGCGACGACACCGCCTGCCCCCCGGCCTCCTCGTCGCGACGAGGACGGCGCGCGGTGCCGCGCATGCCGGTGAACCGGCCACTCTGGTGATCGAAGATCGGCGTGCCCGAGATGCGCCAGGATCCCGCCGCATCCGACAGTCCGCCGATCTGCAGCCGCGCGTCGCTGAACCGCGAACGACGACGAAACGCGCCCGCCGCGACACCATCGAGCTGCGCCTCGCCTTGCTGCGCTGCAAAGGCCAGCGAGACACCGATCAGCGCGCTGCGCGAAACGCCCTCTATCCAGCGGATGACGCCCAGAGCGTCGGTTTCGAAATGGAAGCTATCCGCGGCGACGATGGGCGCGGCTGGCGCGACCTCCGGAACCACGCGTTCACGGTTGAACGCATCGATCCGGGCGACGAGGTCGGAGATCTCGAACCGCGCGGGATCGCTCGAGCGCTCGGCCGCAATCTGTCGAAATGCCTGTGCGACGACGGGCAGGCCGCGCGCAATGTCGCCGACCGCCATGAACGGCGTCTCGCTCAGCGGCGCCGGCACGAAAACCGGGGGAGTTGCGGCAGGCACCTCGACAGGCTCGTCGGTGGCTGCGGGCTGAGGCGGCGGTTCCGGCTGGGGCAAAACGAAATCGATCGGCCCAAAACTCTGCAGGCCACGGCCGACCGCGGGCGGCAAATCGCGGCGATGACGCAGGATCGACCGTCCCGACGGCGTGAGCCTGGGTAGCAGCGCCAGCCAGTCCGCCTCGGGCAGTTTCACCATCCGCAGCACCGGCGCGGCGATCGCGAGTTCGTCTTCGGCGAAGAACCCGACCAGATCGACGTCGGGCGACGCGAACGCCAGCGCGCGGGCACTGGCCGCACGAACGGTCGCGGGAACCGCTTGCCGCAACAGCCGCAGCCGCGCGATCGCGGACGGGTCCGCCGCCATCCGGCCGCGTCCCATCAGATCGACCAGCTGGCGCCATGCCGACTGCGCACCGAAGCCGGTCGCCATATCGGCGGAAAGCACCGTCTTCACGCTGTCGTCGAACCGCACAAGCACCCCCGGAACGACGCATCGGGAAACGCGCGCCGCTGGCCTGCCCTACCGCCCCATAGTTAAGGAAGAAACCTGCGATTTCGCGTCGTCGCGGTACGGGGTCGCATTGTGGGACAATTGCGTTTCGCCGCAATAATCTTATCGCTATGGGGGTCCGTGCAGCGCGGTTCGCGATGTTTTCAGGAGTGTACGTGAAATGAGTTTTGACCGGATCGACCGCCAGATCCTGTCGCTGCTTCAGGCCGACGGTCGCATGACCAACGTCGACCTGGCAGACCGCGTCGGACTGACCGCCCCGCCCTGCCTGCGCCGCGTCCGCGCGCTGGAAGAGGCCGGCGCGATCCGGGGCTATCATGCCGATCTCGACGCCGGCAAGCTGGGTTTCCCGATCACCGTGTTCGCGATGGTAAGCCTGCGCAGCCAGGCCGAGCACGACCTAGCGGCGTTCGAGCATCACATCGCCGACATCCCCGAGATCCGCGAATGCCACATGCTCAACGGCGAAATCGACTTTATCCTCAAGATCGTCGCCGCAGACCTGAAGGGGTTCCAGGAAATCCTGACGACCCACCTGACCCCTGCCCCGAACGTCGCCAGCGTCAAAACGTCGCTGACGATCCGCACCGCCAAGGCGCTATCGGGTATCCCGGTGATCGCAGACTGATACGAATACGAGCCTGATACGAAAAAGGGCGGCATCGCTGCCGCCCTTCCGTCTGGTGATCGTGGTTTTGGTAGATCAGGCGACCGGTGCGGCCATCCATGTCGACCAGAAAGCCGCAGTCTCGGCCCGCGGCGACGACTTGATCGTTGCGAACGCGGCGGCGGCGCCAGCCTTGTCGCCCGACTTCGCCAAAGCGATGCCCAGGTGCAGGTTGACGTCGTCGGCGACGACACCGCCCTTGGTCAGCGCAAGCCGGTACATCGTCGCGGCCTTGGCGTAATTGTCCTGGCCGAGATACACGTCGCCGGTGCTGGCGGCGAGCTTGCCGTTCGCCGCAGCCTCGGCACGCTTCTCGATCGCCGCGATCGGACCATCGTTGCGGATTGCCGTCGTGGTGTCGGCGATCATCGTCTTGGCCGAGCCGTTCGCCGCCGGGATCTTGCCGGTCGCGATGCCTTCCTTCACCACCGCCTGCGCTTCGCTGGGAAGGCCGCGACGGTTCACGCTGTCGGCATATTCCAGATAATCGTTCTGGTCGGCCAGCGACTTGGTCGCACGCATCAGGCGGAACATGTCGATCTTCTGCGTCTCGTCCATCGGCACCAGCGCGTTCTGCTGGATGCCGACCAGCACGATCGTGTCGCGCCAGTTCTTGGGCGTCGGATAGGCGGTGACCCATTTCTTCAGCCATGCCAGCGTCTCGGGCTTCAGCTTGGCGGCATAGGACTTGGCGACCGCGTAGCGATAGAGCTGCTCGTCTGCCTTCTGACCGCCAGCGGATTGCGCCGCAATCGCGGCTTCGAGATCGGCGGTGCCGCCAGCGACGTCGCCGCTGTTCATCTTGGCCTGAACGATCTGCAGCGCCAGGTTCGGGTCGTTATAGCCGAGCTGCTTGGCCTGCGCGAAATACTGCAGCGCCTGCGGATACTGCTTGCCGTTGAACGCGAGCGCGCCGCGACGATAGGCGTAGCGGCCGCGATCGGCGGCGGGCGTGCTGGCGCTGGCGATCAACGCGTCGAGCGGCTTGGCCAGCACGGTCTCGTTGATCGGCGCGTTGGGGTTCGCGGCCTGCGCGGCAGCGAGCTTCTGCTGCTCCAGATCGTAGCGCACCGCGGCGGCGATGTACTTGTCGTCGTCGGTCTTCGCGGCGGCTTCGATCGCGGCAACGCCGGGCTCCGCGGTGGCGAAATCCTTGGCGGCGATCGCGGCCTGCACGCCCTGTCCGGCCTTGATGACCTCGGGGCTGAGCTTCAGGCCCGACTTGACCTCTTCCTTCTTGTCCTTGGCGAAGGCGGGGGCGCTCAGCGCCATGCCGCTGACACCGCAGGCGAACATGGCAGTCAGCGCGAGCTTCGAAACAGTCTTCATGCGTGCACTCTCCTCAAGCGTCGTCGACGCGCGTGCGTCGCTATATGTCTGGGGTCCGACCTGTTCAAGCGAACTGCCGCCGTTAAGTTCCTTGGTAACAGCTCGGTGAACGCCGATTGAACGGAAGCGTCTGGCCGTTTAGTCGGCGGACATGATTGCTGTCCTTTCGCCCGCCAAGACGCTCGATTACGAGACACCGCTGCCGCCTTTGGTCCCGACGACGCCGCGGTTCGCCGACGAGGCGGCGACGCTGGCGCACGCCGCGGCGAGGCTGCCGCAAAAGCGGTTGCGCGAGCTGATGCATATCTCGCCGGCGCTGGCGAAGTTGAACGCGGACCGGTTCCGCGACTTCGACACGCTGCCGGAGCGGCCGGCGTTGTTCGCGTTCGCCGGCGACGTCTATACCGGGTTCGACGTCGCCTCGCTCGACGAGCCGGGCGTGGCGTTCGCGCAGGATCATGTGCGGATGCTGTCGGGGCTTTACGGGCTGCTCCGGCCACTCGACCGGATGCGGCCTTACCGGCTGGAGATGGGCACGCGCTGGGCGCCACGGAAGACCAAGCTGACCGATTGGTGGGGCGACCGGATCGCGAAGGTCTTGGCCGAAGACGTCGAGATGGACGGCTCCGGCGTCGTGCTGAACCTCGCCAGCCAGGAATATTGGGCCGCGGTCGATGGCCACCTGCCCGCGTCGGTCCGCGTGATCGCGATCGATTTCCGCGAGGGCGCGGCGGAGAAGTTCGTCAGCTTCCACGCCAAGAAGGCGCGCGGCATGGTTGCGCGCTGGCTGGCCGAGCACAGGATCGAGGATGTGGAGGCGATGAAGGGCTTCGACACCAACGGCTACGCCTATGACGCCGCGGGCAGCACCAACGATCACTGGCGGTTCGTGCGCAAATGAGTGCACCCGTCAAATCCGCCGTGATCATCGGCGCGTCGGGTGGCATCGGCGCCGCCCTCGAAGCCGCGCTGATCGACGAAGGCATCGCCGTGCAGGGTTTCGCGCGGTCGGACACCGGCGACCGGCATATCGACCTGGAGGACGAGGCGAGCATCGTCGCCGCAGCCGAGCGCATCACAGGCACGCCGGACCTCGTGATCGTCACGACCGGACTGCTGCATGATGGCGATCGCGGGCCGGAGAAGGCGATGCGCGACCTCGACCCGGCCTGGATGGCGCGCAACTTCGCGATCAACGCAATCGGCCCGGCGCTGGTCGCCAAGCATCTCCTGCCACGGATGCCGAAATCGGGGCGGATGGTGTTCGCGGTGCTGTCCGCGCGAGTCGGCAGCATCTCCGACAACACACTCGGCGGCTGGTACGGTTATCGCGCATCGAAGGCGGCGCTGAACCAGTTCGTGCGGACGCTCGCGATCGAGGACAAGCGTCGCAACTCCAGCGGCATCGTCGTCGCGCTGCACCCCGGCACGGTCGACACCGACCTGTCGCGTCCGTTCCAGGGCAACGTCTCCCCCGGCCGCCTCTTCAAGCCGGACCGCGCCGCGGTCCAGTTGCTCGACGTCATCGAAGGCCTGCGCGCGCCGGACAGCGGCAAGCTGTTCGCCTGGGACGGCGTAGAGGTCTCGCCGTAGCGCAGGATCGAGGCGCGCCTGGTGATGATGCCGATGTCATCGATACGCCATCCGAGCGTCAGACCGACCGGCGCAGACGTGTCGCCTCGTTCAACGGGAACGAGACGATGAGGATGCTGTCATGACCAAGTCCCTTGCCTCGGCGATCATCGCGGGCGCTGCGCTGCTGTCCGCCACCGGCGCGACCGCGCAGATGCAGGCGAAGCCGAAGACCGTGGCGACATCGACCACCACCACCAAGACCACGACGCCGACCGGCAAGACCAGGGTCGCGACGCGGACCACCACGACCCGCAAGGGCCGCATGGTCACCGCCAAGCTCGCGAACGGCAAGACCGTGACCTATGACTGTTCGCTCGCCGGGAACAAGACCAAGACCGCCTGCAAGTAACCGCCCGGCGCCCCCCTGCCCCCGCGCATACGCACGCGCGGGGGTGGTAAGCGCCGGCCCCCTCGGCTAGGGTGTGTCATCATACCGACACAAGCCGAAAGCCTTCAGATTTGACCGACGAGACCATCCTCGCCGAACCCACCGGCGGCGAGCCGGCCGGCATCTCGACCATCTCCATCGTCGACGAGATGAAGACGAGCTACCTCGACTATGCGATGAGCGTCATCGTCGCCCGAGCATTGCCCGACGTGCGGGACGGGCTGAAGCCGGTGCATCGCCGCATCCTGTTCTCGGCGCACGAAAGCGGCTTCGTCGCCGGCAAGGCGTACCGCAAGTCTGCACGCATCGTCGGTGACGTGATGGGTAAATACCATCCGCATGGCGACAGCTCGATCTACGAAGCCTTGGTCCGCATGAGCCAGGACTGGTCGATGCGCGTGCCGCTGGTCGACGGCCAGGGCAATTTCGGGTCGATGGATCCCGACAAGGCTGCGGCCATGCGCTATACCGAGGCGCGGTTGGCCAAGGTGGCGAATTCGCTGCTCGGCGATCTCGACAAGGACACCGTCGACTTCCAGCCGAACTATGACGGCTCGGAGCGTGAGCCGACCGTCCTGCCGGCGCGCTTCCCCAATCTGCTGGTCAACGGCGCAGGCGGCATCGCCGTCGGCATGGCCACCAATATTCCGCCGCACAATCTCGGCGAGATCATCAACGCCTGCCTCGCGTACATGGAAAACGGCGCGATTACCGTCGACGAGCTGTTCGAGATCGTCCCCGGCCCCGATTTCCCGACCGGCGCGATCATCCTCGGCAAGGCCGGCGCGCGCTCCGCTTACGAAAGCGGCCGCGGCTCGATCATCGTCCGCTCGCGCCACGTCGTCGAGGAAGGTCGCGGCGACCGTCGCTCGATCGTGCTGACCGAAATCCCGTACCAGCAGGGCAAGAACGCGCTGGTCGAGAAGATTGCCGAAGCCGCCAAGGACAAGCGGATCGAAGGCGTTAGCGACATTCGCGACGAATCGAACCGCGAAGGCGTGCGCATCGTCATCGAGCTGAAGCGCGATGCGAGCCCAGAGGTCGTGCTCAACCAGTTGTGGCGGCACACCCCCGCGCAGGGCTCGTTCCCGGCGAACATGCTGGCGATCCGTGGCGGCCGTCCCGAGCTGCTCAACCTGCGCGATATCATTAGCGCGTTCGTCCAGTTCCGCGAGGAAGTGATCACGCGGCGTTCGAAGTTCGAGCTCGCCAAGGCGCGCGACCGTGCGCACATCTTGCTCGGTCTGGTCATCGCCGTGTCGAACCTCGATGAGGTCGTCCGGATCATCCGCGGGTCGTCGAGCCCCGCCGAGGCGCGCGCGAAACTGATCGCGCGCGAATGGCCGGTCGCGGAGATCGCGCCGTACATCGCGCTGGTCGAGGCGGTCGAGGACAAGCAGGAGGGCGGCGTCTATCGCCTGTCCGATATCCAGGTCCGCGCGATCCTCGACCTTCGTCTGCACCGCCTGACCGCGCTCGGCCGCGACGAAATCGGCGACGAGCTGAAGGTCCTGGCCGCGTCGATCGGTGAACTGCTCGCGATCCTCGCCGACCGCGTGAAGCTGTACGCCGTCATGCGCGAGGAGCTGATCCAGGTCCGCGACGAATTCGCCACGCCGCGCAAGTCGGAGATCGCGCTGTTCGCCGGCGGGATCGAGGACGAGGACCTGATCGAGCGCGAGGACATGGTGGTCACCGTGACCATGCAGGGCTATATCAAGCGCACCAGCCTCGACACGTTCCGCGCGCAGGCGCGCGGCGGCAAGGGCCGCGCCGGCATGTCGACCAAGGACGAGGACGTCGTCACCGAACTGTTCGTGACTAGCACGCACACGCCGGTGCTGTTCTTCTCGAACCATGGTAAGGTGTATCGCTACAAGGTCTGGCGCCTGCCCGAGGGTGGCCCCGCCACGCGCGGACGGCCGATGGTCAACCTGCTGCCGCTGGCGCCGGGCGAAGTCATATCGACGGTCCTGCCGCTACCCGAGGACGAGACCGAATGGGGCGCGATGCACGTCATGTTCGCGACCGCCAAGGGCACTGTCCGCCGTAACGCGATGGACGCGTTCACCAATGTGCCGTCGAACGGCAAGATCGCGATGCGTTTCGAGGAAGGCTCAGAGGACAAGCTGATAGGCGTCGCGCTGCTCAGTGCGCATGACGACGTGCTGCTCGCAACCAAGCTCGGCAAGGCGATCCGCTTCGCCGGCGACGACGTCCGCGAGTTCCAGAGCCGGACCTCCACCGGTGTGCGCGGCGTGACACTGAAGGCGGACGACGAGGTCATCTCGCTGTCCGTGCTGCACCGCGTCGAGGCTTCGCCGCAGGATCGTGAAACCTACCTGAAGTTCGCACCGTGGAAGGGTGAGCGCGAGGGCGAACATGATCTCGGCCTGGAGCGGTTCAACGATCTCAAGGACCGCGAGCAGTTCATCCTTACGGTGTGCGCGAACGGCTATGGCAAATTGTCGAGCGCGTACGACTATCGCCAGACCGGCCGCGGTGGCCAAGGCATCACCAATATCGACAACATCGGCCGCAACGGCGAAGTTGTGGCGAGCTTCCCGGCGGCCAAGGGGCACCAGCTGATGCTCGTCACCAACCAGGCCAAGCTGATCCGCACGACGCTGGCCAGTCTGCGCGTCATCAGCCGCAACTCGGCCGGCGTGAAGCTGTTCGACGTGGCGAAGGGCGAGAAGGTCGTGTCCGCCGCACGGATCGAGGAGACCGAGGAGGACGCCGAAATCAACCTGGCCGACACCCCGCCGGAACTGGCACCCGACACCGGCGCGATCATCGGCGACGATGCCGCCGAAGGTCCGAAGGACGGCGAATGACCGACTCGCCCATGCCCGTCATCGCGTACAAGGTGCTGACCGCCGACCAGATGGCGACGCTGGAGGGCGGCAGCTTCGCCGGCGCGCCGGTCGATCTGGCCGACGGCTTCATCCATCTGTCGACGGCGGCGCAACTGACCGAGACCGTCGACAAGCATTTCGCCGGGCAGGACGACCTGCACGTCGCCGCGGTCGATCTGGACGCGCTGGGCGATGCGGTGAAGTGGGAAGCATCGCGCGGCGGTGCGCTGTTCCCGCACATCTACGGCGGCCCCCTGCTGCTTGAAACGGTGATCGCCTACGGCCCGCTCGAACGGGACGACGACGGCGTGGTGAGACTGCCTGTTGCTGGCTAAACTGAACGAAGGCGCTTCTGGGAGACCGCGCCAGTAGTATCAGCGCGCCCGGCGAAGTCGCCGGAACAGGCCGCGTTTTTCGAGCGATTCGAACATCTCCTCCGGGCCTTCCGGATCGAGGATTTCGTTGTCGGCGAGCCACGCCTCGACGGCGGTGAGATCGGGCACTTCGTACGGGCGCAGCGTCTTACCCGTTCCGCGGAGACGCTCGATCGTCGCGATCAGCGAGCCGGTCTCGCCGATCGTCGTGGCGACGTGGTTCTGCTCGACGCCAAGGTGTTCGGCGATCAGGCCGTTGCGGATCGCCGCGATGCAGGTCGCCGTCTTGTCGTCCGCCGCCTGGATCGCGAGGTCGCATTCGGTGTCGAGCCGCAACGAACGATTGTTCATGTTCGACGAGCCGAGGCGAAAGATCTGATCGTCGGCAATCAAGATCTTGGCATGGCAGTAGATCGCCACGCCGCCTTCCGTGTACGGATGATACATGCGCAACCGGCCATGAGCGTCGCGGTGCTGGAGCGCGGTCATCAGCCGGGCGCGTGCGGTATCCATCGCGATCGGCTCGAGCCAGCCTTGCGCACTTTCGGGGTTGATGATGACGATTTCGGGGCCATCGGCCTCGTCCAGCCGGCGCGCGACCGCCTCCGCGATGCGGCGCGACGCGAAATACTGGCTCTCGATGTACAGATGCCGCTTGGCCGCCGCGATCTGCGCGAGGAACATCGCCTCGCTTTCGTGCACAGCGGGCTGATCGGTCATCTCGGGTTCGGTGCGCGCGATCGCGACCTGGACGCCCTCGAAATCGACGCCGAGACCCTCGGGCCAGAATTCGTCGCCGGGTGCCGGCTCGCGCATCGGCTTGCCGCCCGCCAGCGTCCAGCGGCGACGGAACAGTTCGCCGAGCGCGACCGCGATCGGCCCCTCGACTGCGCTGATCGCGTCGTGCCACGGCTTGTACGGTTTGCCCGAAGGCTGGCGGCGGAGCGGGTTGTCGTGGAGGTGCTCGCGCGTGTCCCAGCGGTCGCCGGTCATGTCGATGCCGCCGCAGAACGCGAAGCTGTCGTCGATGATGACGATCTTCTGGTGATGCGACGCCGCGGTCGGGTGATGACCGTCGAGCTTGGTATGGATGCGCGGGTGCCGCATCCATTTCATCATCGTCAGGATCGTGGAACCGCGGAACAACGACTTGATCGCGCCGGTATCCCAGCGCAGCAGGAAGACCTCTAGTTCTGGCTCGCGCTCGACCAGCCAGTGGATGAAGCCGCCCAGCGTGCGCGGCTCACCCGGCCGCTCGACGCCCGGCTCCAGGTCGATGCGCGCGTCGAAATCCCACCCGATCAGCATGATGCGGCGCTTGGCACCCAGCATCGCAACGCGCGCGTGGCGGAAATAGTCCGCCGCGTCGACGATCACGGTCATCCGCCGGGCGTTCTCGATCCGCCAGCATTCCGTTCCAACCTGCATCGACGTTCCTTCACGACGGCTGGCCTCGGCACCCTGTATCATGGGCCGTTTGCCGCCTATCTATGCGGGACGATGCCCGATCAGGCCCCTCCTACCCCGCCGTCCGTGCAGCGCAAGGTCATCCATGTCGACATGGACGCCTTCTATGCTTCGGTCGAACAACGCGACGATCCCGCGCTGCGCGGTCGGCCGGTCGCGGTGGGGGGATCGCGGGCGCGCGGCGTGGTCGCGGCGGCGAGCTATGAGGCGCGCGTATTCGGGGTGCGCAGCGCGATGCCGTCGTCCACCGCGATCCGACGCTGCCCCGACCTGGTGTTCGTCAAACCGCGGTTCGACGTCTACAAGCAGGTGTCCGACCAGATCCGCGCGATCTTCGCCGACTATAGCGCGCTGGTCGAACCGCTGTCGCTCGACGAGGCGTATCTGGACGTGACCGAAGACGTTCGCGGTCTGGGGTCGGCCCGAGCAATCGCCGAGGAGATTCGCGCACGGATCCGCGAGACGACCGGACTGACCGCGTCGGCGGGGGTGAGCTACAACAAGTTCATCGCCAAGCTGGCCTCCGACCAGAACAAGCCCGACGGCATCTGCGTAATCCCGCCGCACAAGGGCGCGGCGTTCGTCGCGTCGCTGCCGGTCAAGCGGTTCCACGGGGTAGGGCCGGTGACGGCGCAGAAGATGGAACGGCTGGGGATCCTGTCGGGCGCCGATCTGCGCGACCGGCCGCTCGCCTTCCTGCAGGCGCATTTCGGCAGCTATGCCGATTATCTGTTCCGCGCGGCACGCGGCGAGGATTTCCGCCCGGTGCGCGTCAACCGTATCGCCAAGTCGGTCGGCGCCGAGCGCACCTTCGAGACGAACCTGACCGCGCCGGACGATCTGCGCGCGGGCCTGGAACGCGTCGCGGAGGCGGCGTGGGTGCGGATCTCGCGCCACGACATCAGGGGTCGCACGGTGACGCTGAAGCTGCGCCATGCGGATTTCCGGACGATCACACGGGCGCGGTCGTTCTCCGCTGCGGTGTCCAGCCAGGCGGCGTTCCTTGCGGCGGGGCTGGAGTTGCTTTCGGCACAGCTGCCGGTGCCGGAGGGGGTTCGACTGCTGGGCCTGACGCTGTCCGGGATGATCGGTGAGGAGATCGAGCAGTTGCAGCCGGGGTTGCCGCTATAGCGGATTTTGTAAGGAACCGAATTGAACCATTCGGCGCGGGACTCGGTCCGGTAATTCTGCAACTTTTCGACCGGGCGCAATGCCCGTAAACAGGGAGTTGAGACATGAACCGTATCGAAGACATGCTGGACATCGTGTGCGAAGACCTGGGCGATCGCCTGGAAATGACGACCGTCGGATCGGGCGCCGAAACGGACGAGATCACGATCACGATCGAAACCGAATTTTGATCAAATGGAGGTGACGGTCGTCCGTCACCTCCATTTGCTTACGATCCGATGAACTCTATTGGCGCGGACAGGACAGTGTGAGCTGGATATCCTATGAGCGAGACGAGATCGTCGGCGAACTCGCAGGCGTTTCGATCCGTCCCGCTCGCGATCATTCCGTCGCTGGGAACACCGATCTGTTCATCATCGACGTCGACGAGCGTCACTACCTCGTCAGCCGCGTCCTGGCCGAAATCGTGCAGAGTCTCCGGGTTCTACCCGCAAGACCGACCGACTGCGCCGCCGCGGTTGGTCGCGCCATCGGGATTGCAGTCACTGCGGACCAAATCGTCGATGTACTGAACCGCTTCGTCCGGCCGATGATCGAGGGGCGGGCCAAGACACCAGCACGGTCCGGCTTTCTGTTCCGCCGGGAATTGATCGGCGAGCCGCTGGTCAACGCCGTCATAGCCCCCCTCATCCTGTTGTATCGCCGCCGGATTCGCCTGGCGCTGATACTGTTGCTCGCGCTGACGCTTCCTGCGCTCGTCCTCTATGCGATCCGCAACGGGATCGCTGCACACGGCGCGCGCGATCTCACGATCGCCATCGCCGTCTATATCGCCACCGGCGTCGTCCACGAACTGGGCCACGCCGCCGCGCTGAAACATTTCGGCGAACGTCCGGGACCGATCGGCTTCGGCCTCTATCTGTTCATCCCCGCTTTCTATTCCGACGTTACCAAGGCGTGGCGGCTGTCCCGTCGCGGTCGCATCGCGGTGGATCTGGGTGGGGTCTATTTCCAGGCGCTGTGCATACCGGTCCTATGGGGCATTGCGGCGGCAACCGGGTTGGATTGCCTGCTGCTGTCCTGCTGGCTGATATTGGGTGCGCTGGTGTTCAACCTTTCGCCTTTGCTCCGGCTGGACGGGCATTGGTTGCTGCTCGATCTGCTCGGCACGCGCGACGCAGCGCCGCATCTGGGTGCCACGCTGCGGCGGATTCGTGAGGGGGACACACCGTCGCGGACAGACGCACTGGGCATGGCGTTCTTCTTCGGTGGCGGCGGGCTGTATCTGTATTGGATGGCGCATTCGCTGTATCTGCTGGTGGGGTCGGCGCTTACCGGCCTTTCGACCGGCGTCGCGCTGCGGCCGATGAGTGCCCTGCACCTGATGTGGACGCTGGCGATCGGCGCACTGGTGGCCGGGTGGACGGTGCGCAGGCTGGCGGCGATGGCGCGGGCGATGCGCGCCGGCATGCCGGATCGCGCTTCGATCCCGCAGACACCGCATTACGTCGTCGCGCGTCGAGCGTCCTGGCAGGACATGGAAGCGATCTTGAAGCGGCTGCCGTCATGCGCCACCTGAAGCGCGCGGGCGGCGAGTTCATCGGCTGCCTCAACGGCCCCCGCCCCGGCTATAGCGGGAAGGCGGCACGCATTGCCGATGCCTTGGTGCACGTCGTCCGCCAGCATCGCCGGCGGGCCGCGAGGAAGCGGTTCCAATCCATGCCGGTCGAGGTGGCCGAAGCGCTGCTGGCCGATCATGTCGCGGCGTCAAAACCAACCCTGCCGCCCGACCTGTTCCAAGGCGACGTCGGCGCGGTGTGGGTGACGCCCCATTTCGACGACTTCGTATCCGGTATCGCGATACTCGCCCGTTTGCATCGCGACGCCGGACGATCGGTGTCGGTGATGCTGTCGGACACCTATGCCGCGGCCGAGCAGCATTACGGCACGCTGGCAGCGCATCTGGGCGTCGCATTCATTCCCGCAAACCTGATGACGGCGGCGCGGCGGCTGCGAGCGGGCGACGGCGTGATCATATTGGCCGACGCCGTGCTGCCACTACCGTCGATGCGCTACGTGCCGTTCATGGGGACGATGATCGGCATGATGGGCCTCGCACCGCGATTGTCGGCGATGACCGGATCCGTGCTCCAGCCGTTCCATTGCGAAAGCGTCGGGGAACGCCGGATACTGCGTGTCGCCCGCCCCTTGGTCGTCGAGCCGACAGGGTCGAAGGGGGCGGACGCGTATCTTGGGTTGACGCTCATCGCGCGGTGGATGGAGGGGATCATCGGCGACGATCCCGCGTCGTGGCACCATTGGGATCGCGCGCATCGGCAGATCATCCCGGTCACCGATCGGCCGGCGCTTCTCGATGCGTATCGGACGTGGCTCGAGACGCATCACGCTGTCGAGCTTTACGCATGACTTTGGCGATGGACCGGCGGATGTTCCTGGCGATGATGGCCGCTAGCACCCACGCCGCTGCGGCAGGCGAGGCGGTATACGACATCGATACCGCCCGTGTGCTTTCCGGTCCCAAACCGCGACTGACCGCAGGCGCGGCGCGCGCGGTTCTGGGTGACACGCCGTTCGAGATGCTGCGGATCCCGCGCGGCGATGCTGCAGCGATGAACGGGATCGTCGTTCGGCGGAGACCCGGCGCACCGACGTTCCTGTTCTGCCCCGGCAACGGCTATTCCGCCGCCACCGCGCTGCAGCGGCTGGCGTCCGCGCCGGTGCTGGCGTCGTGGTCGATTGCGGTGTTCGACTATTGGTCGGTGGGTGACGCCGCACCGACGATCCGCGCAACCAAGGCGGCACTAGCCGATGCGGTGCGCCTATTACGGCGCGACGCGCGCAGGATCGTCGTCGCCGGGCACAGCCTGGGCTGCTGGTTCGCGGCGGACCTGGCCTCCAGCGCGGCGGATGTCGATCATGCCCTGCTGATCGCGCCGGGAACCACGGTCGAAGCGGTGGTGCGCAATACGATAGACGTCACCCCCGCTCGCAAATTGCGTATCGATCCCGACCTGGCGTCGTTCGATCTGGTTCGCCAGGCGTCGTGGATCCGGGTGCCGACCGCTGTACTCGCGTCGCAACGCGACACCGTGATGCCGGCGGCTTTCGCCGAGAGTATCTACCGAGCGCTGCCGGGTAAATATCGGGCGAGTTTGATGATCCTGCCGGACGTCGACCACGGCGCGTTCTTTACCGACCCCCGGACCTGGGTCCTGATCGCCTTTCTGCTCGACAAGGACATGCCATGAAACGCTGGACCACATTCGCCTGCGCAGCCGTCATGTGTGCTTCCGCCGCCGTCGCACAGGACGATGCGCTGCACGGTGTCGTCCGCCCTGCGGACTTCGCCAGGACGGCCTTCGACCGCCCCGTAACGGTCGCGACGACCGAGACGCAAGGCAAGTCGACGAAGCAGCAGGTGGCGCGCTTCGATCCGGCAGCACCGGTCGGCCGGCGCTGGGTACTTGTGTCGGTCGACGGCGTGGATGCGACGGCCGATGCCGGAGCGCGATTGGCCGCGACGCTGGCGAAACGTGAGGCGCCGCAGACCTATGTCGATGTCGACAAATATCTCGGCACCAATCCGGTCGCTGCCGGTCGGGACGCGGACGGTGTGTTGCTGCGCCAGGTGACGCTCGCGCCGCGGACGGTCGTCGTCAACGGCAAGGACGTATCGTCCAGTTTCGCCGCCACGGTCCACGTGAAGACGGCGGGGCCGACGCGCTTCATCGACTGGATCGCATTCACCGCCACCGCGCCGTTCAAGATCGGTCCCGCGACGATCTCCAGTGCGAAGGGGTCGATCGCCTTCGAGGCCAGTGACGGGGGCGAGCCACCGCGTACCGTGCGCACGCAGTTCGACGCGGCGATGGCGTTCGGTTTTGGCAGCACGACGATCGCGAAGGTGGAGACGTTCCGCTACTGACCACGGGACAGCTGCGAGATACCGGCTCAATCCACGCCGCAGGCCGCGATCAGCGCCGCGATGACGGGACTGCCCGGCAGCGCCATGTCTTCGGCGTGCGACGCATAGATCAGGCCTATCTCACGGACGAAGTCGAAACCGTCCAGACGCGCGCGGACCACGCCGGGTTCGCGGAAGCCGTCGGGCATGACGGTGACGCCCATCCCCGCGCGGACATAGCTCAGCGCCCTGTCGTCGCTGGTCGTCCGCGCGGCGAAGAACGGGCGTACCCCGCGAGCGGTGAAGAAGCGGCTGGTTTCGGGGAGGAGTTCGCAGTGCCGGCGCAGGATCATCGTGTCGTTGGCCAGGTCCTCGGCGCGGATCACCGCCTGTCCGGCGAGCGGGTGGTCGGCACCCAGCGCGAGCGAATAGCCTTCGGTCAGGATGCGACGGGCTACCGAGCGATCGTCGCCGTCGCGGAGTATCAGCAACGCGGCATCGATCCGACCGCGCGACAGCCGGCTGCGCAGGTCACGCTCCCGACCCTCGACGATCTCGATCCGGTCGCCGGCCTCAAGGGCCTGCGTGTCGCGCAGGAAATTCTCGGTCCACCGCCGCGGGGTCGTGGACAGCACGCCCAACCGCAGCGTCCGCACCGCCGACGTCGCTGGGATCTCGCGTTCCGCCGCCGCGAACCCCGCTTCGATCCCGCGGGCATAGGCCGTCAGACGCACGCCGGCCTCGGTCAGTTCGACGCGGCGGTTGGTTCGGTTGAAGAGGATCTGCCCCAGCGTCTTTTCGAGCTTGGCGATGCCGATCGACAGGGTCGGTTGCGATACGTTGCACGCGGCGGCGGCGCGCGTGAAATTGCCGGTGTCGATGACGGCCAGGAAGTAGCGGAGATGGTATCGATCGATCATTGACGCAGTCTATGCCGTTCCCCCGCCCCTTTCAATTTTGCGGATCGTTCGCGCCGCCGTAAGTGTTGCGACAACGAGAATAGGAGAGCGGCATGGCGGAACTCGATTTCGCGTTAGGCGAGATGGCGGACATGATCCGCGACACGACGCGGCGCTTTGCGCTCGACCGGATCGAACCGATCGCGGCGGCGGTCGATGCCGAGGATCGCTTTGCGCGCGAGCTGTGGCCGGCGATGGGCGAACTCGGGTTGCACGGCATCACCGTCGAGGAAGAGTTTGGCGGGCTGGGTCTCGGCTATCTCGAGCATCTGATCGCGTGCGAGGAGATCAGCCGGTCGTCGGCGTCGATCGGCCTGAGCTACGGCGCGCATTCGAACCTGTGCGTCAACCAGATCCGCCGCTGGGCGAACCCGGAGCAGAAGGCGAAATACCTGCCCAAGCTGATTTCCGGCGAGCATGTCGGCAGCCTGGCGATGTCGGAGGCGGGCGCCGGATCGGACGTCGTTTCGATGAAGCTCCGCGCAGACCGTGTCGAGGGCGGCTGGCGGCTGAATGGGACGAAATTCTGGATCACCAACGCCGCCTATGCCGACACGCTGGTCGTCTATGCCAAGACGACGCCCGATGCCGGATCGAAGGGGATCACGGCGTTCATCATCGAGAAGGACTTCACAGGGTTCTCGATCGGGCAGAAGATCGACAAGCTCGGCATGCGCGGTTCGCCGACCGCCGAACTGGTGTTCGACGACTGCTTCGTCGCCGATGCGCAGGTGATGGGACCGCTCGACGGTGGCGTCAAAGTGCTGATGTCTGGGCTCGATTACGAACGCGTCGTGCTGTCGGGGATCCAGCTCGGCATCATGCAGGCGTGCCTCGACGTGGTGCTGCCCTATGTTCGCGAGCGGAAGCAGTTCGGTCGTCCGATCGGCGAGTTCCAGCTGATGCAGGCGAAGGTCGCCGACATGTATGTCGCGCTCAATTCGTCGCGGGCGTATGTCTATGCCGTCGCGAAGGCTTGCGACGCGGGGCAGACGACGCGGTTCGATGCGGCGGGGTGCATCCTGCTGGCGTCGGAGAACGCGGTGAAGGTCGCGGGCGAGGCGATCCAGGCGCTGGGCGGTGCGGGCTACACCAAGGACTGGCCGGTCGAACGCTATTGGCGCGACGCCAAGCTGCTCGACATCGGCGCGGGCACCAACGAGGTCCGGCGCATGCTGATCGGTCGCGAGTTGATCGGCCACGACGCGCCGCGGGCGCAGTGAAGCGATGACGATCGTCGGAACCCGGATCGAAGCAGGCGACGAGAGCGTGGCGGCGAATGGTGCACATAATCGCTCGCTTGCCGAGGCGTTGCGCACCACCGCAGCAACCAGCGCGCTGGGCGGGTCGGAGCAGCATCGTGCCCGGCACGTGTCGCGCGGCAAGCTGCTGCCCCGCGACCGTGTCGCGCGGTTGCTCGATCCGGGCTCGCCGTTTCTCGAGGTCGGAGCGCTGGCCGCCAACGGCATGTACGACGATAGCGCGCCCGGCGCTGGGATGATCGCCGGCATCGGCCGGGTGTCGGGACGCGAGTGCATGATCGTCGCCAACGACCCGACCGTGAAAGGCGGCGCGTATTTCCCGATGACGGTGAAGAAGCATCTTCGCGCACAGGAGATCGCGCGGGAGAACCGCCTGCCCTGCCTGTATCTCGTCGATTCGGGTGGCGCGAACCTGCCGCATCAGGCCGAGGTTTTCCCCGACCGCGAGCATTTCGGCCGGATCTTCTTCAACCAGGCGCAGATGTCGGCGGAGGGGATCGCGCAGATCGCCTGCGTGATGGGCAGCTGCACCGCAGGCGGCGCCTATGTGCCGGCGATGTCCGACGAGACGGTGATCGTCCGCAATCAGGGTACGATCTTCCTCGCTGGCCCGCCGCTAGTGAAGGCGGCAACCGGCGAAGTGATCTCGGCCGAGGAGCTTGGCGGGGCCGATACCCATGCGCGCAAATCCGGCGTGGTCGATCACGTTGCTGAGAACGACGAGCACGCGCTGTTGATCGTGCGCGACATCGTCGCGACGCTGAACCGGCCCAAGACGGTGGATATCGAGATCACCGCGCCGCGTGCGCCGAAATTCGATGCGGAGGACCTGTACGGCATCGTGCCGCAGGACGTCCGCGCGCCATACGACGTGCGCGAGGTGATCGCGCGGATCGTCGACGGGTCCGAGTTGCACGAATTCAAACCGCTTTATGGCACCACGCTGGTGTGCGGCTTCGCGCGGATATGGGGCATGCCGGTCGCGATCCTCGCCAACAACGGCGTGCTGTTCTCCGAAAGCGCGCTGAAGGGTGCGCATTTCATCGAGTTGGCGTGCCAGCGGCGCGTACCGTTGCTGTTCCTGCAGAACATCTCCGGGTTCATGGTCGGAGGCAAGTACGAAGCCGAAGGCATCGCCAAGAACGGCGCCAAGCTGGTCACCGCGGTCGCCACCGCATCGGTACCGAAGGTCACGGTGCTGATCGGCGGCAGCTTCGGCGCTGGCAATTACGGGATGTGCGGGCGCGCGTTCTCGCCGCGCTTCCTGTTTACATGGCCTAACGCGCGGATTTCGGTGATGGGGGGGGAGCAGGCTGCGGCCGTCCTCGCGACCGTCCACCGCGATGCGGAGAATTGGACGCCGGAACAGGCGGATGCGTTCAAGGCGCCGATCCGCCAGAAATACGAGGATGAGGGCAATCCCTATTACGCGACCGCGCGGTTGTGGGACGACGGCATCATCGATCCCGTCCAGACCCGCCACGTGCTGGGTCTCGCCTTTTCCGCCACGCTGAACGCGCCGATCCCTGAGCGCGCGCAGTTCGGCCTGTTCCGGATGTGATGCGATGATCCAGAGCCTGCTAATCGCCAACCGCGGTGAGATCGCCCGCCGCATCATCCGCACCGCACGCGCGCTCGGCATCCGCACGATCGCGGTGCATTCGGACGTCGATGCAGAAATGCCGTTCGTGCGCGAGGCAGACGCGGCGGTGTGCATCGGCACTGCGGCGGCGTCAGACAGCTATCTGCGGCAGGATCGGCTGCTCGCGGCGGCACGCGACACCGGCGCCGAAGCGATCCACCCGGGCTATGGCTTCCTGTCCGAGAACGCCGAGTTCGCCGAGGCGGTGATCGCCTTCGGACTGGTGTGGGTCGGCGCGCCGCCGGCAAGCATCCGCGCGATGGGGCTGAAGGATGCCGCCAAGCAGCGGATGATCGCGGCGGGCGTACCGGTGACGCCGGGGTATCTCGGCGAGGACCAGTCGCCGTCACGGCTGCGGTCGGAGGCGGATGCGATCGGCTATCCGGTGCTGATCAAGGCAGTCGCCGGCGGCGGCGGCAAGGGCATGCGCAAGGTCGACGCGTCCGCGGACTTCGAGGCGGCACTGGAAAGCTGCAAGCGCGAGGCGGCGGCGTCGTTCGGCGACGACCGCGTGCTGATCGAGAAATACATCCTGTCGCCGCGCCACATCGAGGTGCAGGTGTTCGGCGATACGCAGGGCAACGTCGTCCATCTGTTCGAGCGCGATTGTTCGCTGCAGCGGCGGCACCAGAAGGTGATCGAGGAAGCGCCCGCACCGGGCATGGACGCGGTCACGCGTGCAGCGGTGTGCGAGGCGGCGGTACGGGCCGCGCAGGCGGTCGAGTATGTCGGCGCCGGGACGATCGAGTTCATCGCCGACGGGTCCGCCGGGCTGCGGGCCGACCGTATCTGGTTCATGGAGATGAACACCCGGCTGCAGGTCGAGCATCCGGTGACCGAGGCGATCACCGGGCAGGACCTGGTCGAATGGCAGCTGCGCGTCGCGTCGGGCGAGCCACTGCCGAAGCGGCAGGACGAGCTGGCGATCGATGGCTGGGCGATGGAGGCGCGGCTGTATGCCGAGAACCCCGCCACCGGCTTCCTGCCGTCCACCGGGCCGCTCGAGCGGTTGCGCTTTCCGGAAGGCGTACGGGTCGACAGCGGCGTCGAAGAGGGCGGCGCGGTGACGCCGTTCTACGATCCGATGATCGCCAAGCTGATCGTCCATGGCCGCAGCCGCGTCAAGGCGGCGGCGAAGCTGGCGGCAGCGGCGCGTGGGACGCAGGTTTGGCCGGTCAAGACCAACGCGGCATTCCTGGCGCGCGCGGCGGGTGATCCCGAGTTCGTCGCGGGGCGTGTCGATACGGGGTTCATCGAGCGGTACGCCGAACGGCTGATCCCGGCTGCGGAGCCCTCGGACGACGTGCTGCGCGCGGCGGCAACGGCGATCCTGCCTGCGTTGACCGGTGACCCATGGACCGACCTGCGCGGCTTTCGCAGCAATGCCGCACCGGCGCGGCAGGTCGAGGTCGAGGTCAGCGGCGCGTCGTACCTCGTCGAGCTCGGCAAGACCGTGGCCGCGACCGTGGCCGACGGCGTGCTGTTCCTGGACGGCGAGGCGTGGCCATTCGGCCCGCGTCGCGCCGATCACCTGAACGGCGGCAGCGAAGGCGATGGCGCGGTGATGTCGCCGATGCCGGGGCGCGTGATCGCAGTGCTGGTCGCGGCCGGGCAGAGCGTGACCAAGGGCGAGCGGATGCTGGTGCTGGAAGCGATGAAGATGGAGCAGGCGCTGCTGGCGCCGTTCGACGGAGTCGTTGCCGAGTTGAAGGTTAGCGAGGGCGCGCAGGTGCCCGAGGGCACGCTGCTGGTTCGCATCGATCCTATGCCTTCATAGCTCGCGCAACGCCCGCGCGGGTCTCGCGCTGAGGATCGGCCAGGCGCCGAGCAGGCCGATCGTCATCGTCAGCACCGCGCCGCCGACCAAAGTCGCGATCACGACCGCGTAGTTGGGCAGCCAGGTGAACGCGAACAGCTGGGTCACGACGTACCAGGCGCCGCCGAGCCCGAGCAGCAGCGCCAGCGCCGACAGCACTATGCTGAGGAAGGCGTATTCCAGCGCCTGCACGCCGAGAACCTGCAGCCGCGTCGCGCCGAGCGTGCGGAGGATCACGCCGTCATAGGTGCGCGCTTCACGGGCCGCCGCAATCGCGCCGATCAGCACGGCGATGCCGGCGAGGATCGCGACCGAAGCGGCGGCAGTGATCGCGGTCGCCATCTGCGACACGATCGTGCGGATCTGGCCGAGCACGCCGCGGACTTCAATTACCGAGACCGACGGGAACCGGGGCAGCAGCGCGCGCATCACCATGCCCTCCTGGCCCGGTGCCAGATCGATCGTCGCCGCCAGATTATGCGGCGCATCCTCGATCGCGTTCGGCGAGAACACCATGACGAAGTTGAACCCCAGCGTATCCCAGCTGATCCGCCGGAACGAGGCGACGCGCGCTTTGCGTTCGACGCCCAGCAACGTGTAGCTGATCGGGTCGCCGATCTTCAGCGCGAGCGCCTCGGCCAGGCGTTCGTCGATCGACACCAAAGGTGGGCCGTCATAGGCGCGCGGCCACCAACGCCCGGCGCTCAGCTCGCTTCCCTCGGGCAGCGTCGCGGAATAGGTCAGGCCGCGCTCGCCGCGCAGCGCCCAGGCGCCTTCGGGCAGCGTCTTGAGGTCGGCGACGCGGGTTTTTCCATAGCCGGTGATCGTGCCGCGCATCGCCGGCACGGTGCGGATCACCGGGTGGATCGCGACGCTTTCGACGGTGCGGCGGAACTCGGCCTCGCGATCGGGCGGTACGTCGAGCGCGAACAGCGCCGGCGCGCGCCGGGGTACGGTGCGTTCGATATTCGCGTCGATGCTGGTGCGGATGGCGGCCAGCAGGACGAACAGCGTCAGGCCCAGGCCAAGCGCGACGACCAGCGTACCGGTGCGCGCGCCGGGCCGGTGCAACGCGGCGATCGCGAGACGGAGCAACGGTCGCCGCGATCGCGGCAGCAGCGCGGCGCCGCGGCGGACCAGCCAGCCGAACCCGGCAAGGACCAGCAACACGCCCGCGACCGCGGCGAGGAAGCCGGCGCTGAGGAGGGGCTGTTCGGCGGTGGCCAACGCCAGCGCGACGACGGCACCCCCTGCCCCGACGACCCAGGGCAGCGTGCGGCGCAGCGGCACGGGGCGTTGGCCGAACACGCCGCGCAGCAGGCCCGCGGCGGGAACCGCGCCAGCTTCGACCAACGGCGGCGCGGTGAAGGCCAGCGCGATCAGCATGCCGTACGCCGCGGCGAGGATTAGCGGCAGCGGCTGGACCGCGAAGCTGGGCGCGACCGGCAGCACGTCGCCCGCCAGCGTCACGATCAGCGGCACCGCCAGCGCGCCAGCGACCAGCCCCGCGACGATGCCGATCGCCGACACCACCGCGACCTGCAGCAGATACACGCGCGCGATCATGCCTGAGGTCGCACCCAGCACCTTCAGCGCAGCGATGCTGCCGCGACGGGCGGCGAGATAGGAAGAGACGCCGTTGCCGACGCCGATCCCGGCAATCACCAGCGCGGACAAGCCGACGAGCAGCAGGAACTGGCCCATCCGGTCGACGAAGCGTTCCGCACCCGGCGCGGCGCGGTCGCGGGTCTTGGTTTCCCAGCCACCGGTCGGAAACGCCGCCTTCATGCTCTCGGCGGCGGTGGTGGGGGAGGCTCCTGCGGGCAAGCGGATGCGGTATTTGCTCTCGTACAGGCTGCCGGGCTGGATCAGCTCGGTCCGCGCGATGCCGGCCAGCGAGACGATCGCGACCGGGCCGAGCGTGAAGCCTTCGCCGAGCCGGTCGGGCTCCGACGTGACGATCCCGCCGACGACGAAGTCCGCATTGCCGAGCCGCAGCGTGGCGCCCGGGCCGACCCGCAGCCGATCGGCGAGCGCCGGGACGATCCATACGGTGTTCGCGTCGCGCGCCGTCGGCGGTGCTCCGTCGCGCAGGGCGAGCGTGCCGTAGAGTGGATAGACCGAATCGACACCCTTCAGCTCGATCGGCACGGTGGTGGTGCCGCGAACCGCCATCGATTGCATCCGCACGGTTTCGGAAACCGTGCCGAACCGCGTCATCGCTGCACGCTCGGCAGGGGTCGCGGCACGTTGCGAGGCGGCGAATTCGACGTCGCCGCCAAGTATCGCACTGCCGCGGACGGCGAGTTCGTCGTCGATCGCGCGTGTCAGGCTGCCGATCGCTGCCAACGCACCGACGCCGAGGAACAGGCAGGCGAGCAGCAGCCGCAGCCCGCGAAAACGCAGGTTGAGTTCACGCCGCGCGAGCCGCCACGCCAGCCGCCATTCGCTCACGCGCGCGCATCCGAGACGGTCCGTCCGTCGCCAAGCTCGACCACGCGGTCGCAGCGCGCCGCGAGCACCGGATCGTGCGTGATGACGACCAGCGTGGCACCGGCGGCGGCACGGCGATCGAACAACAGGTCCATGATCGCCGCGCCCGTCGTCGCATCGAGATTGCCGGTCGGCTCGTCCGCGAAGACCAACGCCGGGCGTGGCCCCAGCGCGCGCGCGATCGCCACCCGCTGCTGCTCGCCGCCCGACAATTGCGTCGGATAATGATGAATGCGGTGCGCGAGGCCGACCGCAGCCAGCTCGGTTTCAGCGCGCCCAAAAGCGTCGGCGATCCCGGCCAGTTCCATCGGCACGGCGACATTCTCCAGCGCGGTCATCGTCGGCAGCAGGTGGAACGCCTGCAGGACGATGCCGATACGCCCGCGCCGCGCCTTCGCCAGTGCATCCTCGTCCAGCGCACCGAAATCGAGCCCGGCGACGGTGACCCGGCCACCGGTTGCGCGCTCGAGCCCCGACAAAATCGCCATCAGCGACGACTTGCCCGACCCCGAGGGTCCCAGAAGCGCGACGCTGGTGCCGCGACCGACATCGAGGTCGATGCCCTTGAGGATCGCCGTCGCAGCCGTGCCCTGGCCGAGCGTCAGCGTGACATCGCGGACGGCGATGACCATATCGTTTGCAGGTTCAGTCATGGAGACCATATCTTGGAGCGAAGTTGGCGCCTCTATGCGGCGGGTGCGGTGTTTGTCCAAGCGGCACTGCTTGCCGCGTGCGACCGGACTGCGGAAATCCCTGCCCCCGCCCCTACCGCGGCGGCCGGTCCGGTCGTGGCGGCGGTGCCGGCGCAGGCGGGTCCGCAGCGGCTGATCCTGGCGTTCGGCGACAGCCTGTATGCGGGCTATGGGCTCGATCGCGGGCAGAGCCTGCCCGACGCGATCCAGGCGCGACTGCGACAGGGCGGCGTCAACGCGACGATCGTCAACGCGGGCGTGTCGGGCGACACCAGCGCGGCGGGGCGTCAGCGGTTCGCGTTCGCGCTCGACAACCTGCCGCGCAAACCCGACCTCGTGCTGATCGGGCTGGGCGGGAACGACGTGCTGCGCCAGATTTCGCCGGCCGAAACGCGTGCGAACATGACAGCTATGCTGGAGGAGCTAAAGAAGCGGAATATCCCGGTGATGCTGACGGGGATGATGGCGCCGCCGAATCTCGGCGCGGACTATACGCGGAGTTTCAACACGATCTGGACCGACCTTGCCGGCAAGTATCATGCCGCGCTGTACCCGTTCATCCTCGACGGGGTGATCGGCGATACCCGCCTGATGCAGGCCGACCGGGTCCATCCCAATCCGCAGGGGGTGGCGAAGATCGCCGACCGGGTGGCGCCGATCGTCCGCGGCGCGCTGGACTGATCAGACGACGAAGAGCGTCACGCCCTCGTACTTGATGTCGTTCGCGTTGAAGATTTTGTCGGGCTGGAACGATCGGTCGGTGACCTCGATATCGTTGAGCCCGGCGAGCTTGAACGTGCCGATCTTGAACTCCTTGGGCGGCTGGCCCTCGCGCTCCAGCGCGATCGCGTCAACGAACACGTCGTCGTGGCGCGTGTAGAGGATGTGCGGCGCGAGGATCATCCGCGTCTTGTTGTAGGTGACGGCCACGCATTTGCGGAGCGCGATCGCCTGCAGCAGCAGCGTGTTGGCGTTGGCGGGAACCGTTTGGCCATCGGGAGTCGAAATCATGTTGTGCATCGCAGCAATTTACGTCGCGCCGCCGTTCGCATGAACCCTGCCTCCGCCACAAGTCAAAATACGTATCAGTCCTTTACCGATACCTCGTCGGTATGCACATCGAACCCGGCGAGCCGCGCGGGCCCGAAAGTGGTGGTGAGCGCAGCATCGGTTGCGTCGCGCCCGCGCGCCATCAGCACGCGGCCGATCCTGGGCGTGTTGTGGCGGGCGTCCAGCGTGTGCCAGCTGCCGTCGAGGTAGACGTCGAGCCAGGCGGAGAAATCCATCGGCGCATCGCTCGGCGGAATACCGATATCGCCGAGATAGCCGGTGCAGTAGCGCGCGGGGATGTTCATGCAGCGGCAAAGCGTGATCGCGAGGTGGGCGTAGTCTCAACAGACGCCCTGCCCCTCCTGGTATGCGTCCCATGCGGTCTTGGTCGGTCGTGCATAGGCGTAGCCGAAACTGATGTGGCCGTGGACGAAATCGATGATCGCCTGCACCCGGTCCCAGCCGGGGCTGACGTGCCCGAACAGCGACCAGGCGGTTTCGGACAGCCGGTCGGTCTCGCAATAGCGACTGCCGAGCAAGAACAGCAGGACGTCGTCGGGCAACTCCTCGACGGCATGCTGGCGCGCGTCACGTGACACTGCATCGGGCAGGCCGTCGTCGCGGAGGGTGAAGTCGCACGACAGCGTCAGCCCGCCCGCCGGTACGGTGACGCGCGCGCAGACATTCCCGAACGCGTCGAGATAATCGTAGATCGGGACGTCGGGCGAGGCGACGATCCGATGCGAGGTGACGAGATCCTTGTTGCGCGACGGGTGGAGGCTGAGCATCGCCATCATCGGCGTCGCGACCTCGGTTTCGAAACGAATGTCGTAGCCGGCGCGGATCAGCATCGCTTCGGTTCCTTCAGGCGCGTTGCGGTAACGATATCGACTGCACTGCGGCGGGCGGATCGACGCTGATGTCGACCGAGACGGTCATGTCGAGGAAGCTGCCGGGGAAGCCTGCCCAGGTCCCCGAGATCGGCACCGCCTGATAGATGTCGCGCGCCACCGCGACCCGGATCAGCCCGCGATTGCCGACGATGCCGTTGGTCGGATCGAACTCGACCCACCCCGACCCCGGCAGATACACGCGGACCCAGGCGTGGGTGTTGCCGCCGCCGGTGCGATGCTCGCTGGTCGACGGGCTGTAGACATAGCCCGAGACGAAGCGCGCGGCGAAGCCCAGTGCGCGAACCGCCTCGATCATCAGCATCGCGTAATCGCGGCACGTGCCCTTGCGCCTCGCGAGCGTCTCGATCGGCGACTGGGTGCCCTTTTCGGGACGCGAGACATAGGTGAACTCGCGCTTGATCGCCGCGGTCATCTCGGACAGCATGGCGAGCGTGTCGGTCTGCCCGCCGACCCCGACGAAACGGCGCGCCCAGCCGTCGATCTGGCGCTGCGGATCGTGGTGCTGCCGTTCGATCGAGCGGAGCAGGTCGGGCATGTCCTCCGACGAATAGGTGAACGGGTAGAGCCGGGCATAGTCCTCGATATCGACGTCCTGCAGCTCGGCGGGTTCGTGCTGCAGGCGGATGCGGCTGTCGAACACCAGCGTCTTCGCACGTTTGTCGAACGTCGCGATCGCCACCGAATTGCCGAACACATCCTGCAGCCAGCGCACGTCGGACGGCTCGGGCGAGATCGTCAACTGGGCGTCGATAAGGTGCTGGTCGTAGCTTTCCCGCGGCCTGACCATGATCCGGTGCTCGCCAAATGCCACCGGATGACGGTAGGTATAGGTCGTGACATGGGAGAGCGTGAGCAATGGCATGGAGGATCTGTTTGGCATGAAGAACGCGCCGCGCCAATCACTCCTTGCAGCCGATGAACCGCCGCCGGTGCGCATCGTCAACGCCGCCGGACCGTCGCGCTTCCTGCTGATCGGCGATCACGCCGGGAACGTCGTGCCGCGCGGACTTGCCTCGCTGGGACTCGGCGAAGCGGAGCTGAACCGGCACATCGGCTGGGACATCGGCATCGCCACGCTGGGCGAGGGCCTCGCGGCGCGGATGGACGCGGTGTTCGTCGCGCAAGTCTATTCACGGCTCGTCATCGACTGCAACCGCAGTGCCGCGCAGGCGGATTCGATCGCCGAAGTCAGCGACGGCACGGCGATCCCCGGCAACCAGGCGCTGTCCTACACCGACCGAGCGACGCGGTTCGCCGAGATCCAAGAACCCTATCAAGCGGCGATCGGCGCGGAACTGGCGCGGCGTGACGAGCAAGGCGATGAGGGGGGCGGGCGCACCATTTTGGTCGCGTTGCACAGCTTCACGCCGTCGATGCGCGGGTACGACCGGCCCTGGCATATCGGCATCCTGCACGATCAAGGCGACACCCGCTTCGCGCAGGCTATGCTGGGCCAGCTTCGTGCCGAACCCGAGCTGGTGGTCGGCGACAACGAGCCGTACCGTATGGACCAGATCGACTATACGATCCCGCGCCACGCCTATCCGGCCGGACGGCCCTATGCGGAGATCGAGATCCGCCAGGACCTGCTGGCGACGCCTGAAGGCTGCGCACGCTGGGTCGACATCCTGGCGCGGATCCTGCCCGCCGCCGCAGCAACCTGTACCGACTGACCGGCGAGAGGGATCATCTGCGCAACGAACGCGTTTGCTCGCTGGTCGAGCGATCGACATAGCGTGCCGCCCCGATCCCGCCTTGCCATTACCCGAGTGCCATGACCGCCTTTGTTCCCCCGCGAGAGGATGCCACCATTCCTGCCCAGGAACGTTACCGTGCGCTGTTCGAAGCGATCGACGCCGGCTTCTGCATCATCGAAGTCCTGTTCGACGGTGATCGCGCAACCGACTACCGGTTCGTCGAGGTCAACCCGCAGTTCGAGCGCCAGACCGGGCTCTCCTCGGCAGTGGGGCGTACCGCAAGCGAACTGGTCCCCGATCTCGAACGTCACTGGTTCGACCTCTACGGCCGCGTCGCGCTGACCGGCGAGCCCGCCCGGTTCGAGAACGGCTCGGAAGCGATGGATCGCTGGTTCGAGGTTCATGCCTTCCGCGTCGGTGACCCGGCGGCACGGCAGGTCGCGGTCCTGTTTACCGACATCTCGAAGCGCCGCCGTACCGAGATCGCGGCACGCGAGAGCGAAGAGCGGCTGAACCAGGCGTTGTCGGCCGGCAACGGCATCGGCACCTGGGACTGGGACGTCGTTCGCGACCGGGTGACCGCGGACGATCGCTTTGCGGCGCTCTACGGCGTCCCGAGCGATCTGGCCCGCGGCGGCGCGCCGATCGCGCAGTTCTTCGATGGCATCCATCCCGACGATCGAGTGGCTACGGAGGCGGCGATCGCCGCGGCCATGGCAAACGGCGGGGATTTCGCTGAGGAGTATCGCCTGCTCGCGCCCGACGGCACAATCCGCTGGGTCGCTGCTCAAGGCCGGTGCCGGCTCGCCGAGGACGGTACCCCGCTGCGCTTTCCCGGCGTCAGCTTCGACGTCACTAGGCGCAAGCTGGCCGACCTTCGCCAAAAGGCGATTTTAGAACTCGGCGACGCGATCCGCGATTTGACCGATCCCGGCGAGATCGCTTTCGCGGCGTCTGGCGTGCTGGGACGCGCGCTGCAGGTCGCACGGGTCGGCTACGGCGTGATCGACAAGTCGGCGGAGACGATCACCGTGGAGCGCGACTGGAACGCGCCGGGCACCACCACGCTCGCCGGCATGCTCCATTTCCGCGACTATGGATCGTATATCGAGGACCTGAAGGCCGGCCGGACGGTGGCGATCGCCGATGTCACGCGCGATCCCCGGACGCGGGCGACAGCCGAAGAACTGAAAGGCATCAGCGCCTGGTCGTTCGTCAACATGCCGCTGGTCGAACAGGATGATTTCGTCGCGCTGCTGTATGCGAACCACGATGGGCCGCGGCAGTGGGACGAGGACGACCTGTTGCTGATGCGCGATGTCGCCGAACGCGTCCGTGCCGCGACCGAACGGCTGCGTGCGGAGGATGCGCGGCGCGAGAGCGAGGAACAGTTCCGGGTCTTCGCCGAAGCCGTGCCAAACCAGATCTGGGCGGCGCATCCCGACGGCCGGCTCTACTGGTTCAATCAGCAGGTCCATGCCTATACCGGCATGGCCTACGACGCGTTGGACGGTATCACAGCCTGGACCGACCTGGTTCATCCGGACGACCAGTCGCAGGCCACCGAGGATTGGTCACGGTCGCTTTTGACGGGCGCACATTACGGCACCGAATTCCGTATCCGGAATGCGCATGGCGCGTATCGCTGGTTCCTGGTGCGAGCAGAGCCAGTACGGGCCGCGGACGGCACGATCACGCGCTGGGTCGGCACCAACACCGATATCGACGACAGCCGCCGCCAGACCGCCGAGCTGGCGATGTGGAACGAGACGCTGGAGGAACAGGTCGCGAGCCGCACGCGCGAGCTGATGGAGACGGAAGAAGCGCTGCGGCAGAGCCAGAAGATGGAGGCGGTCGGCCAGCTGACCGGCGGGCTCGCGCATGACTTCAACAATTTGCTGACCGGCATCACCGGCAGCCTGGAACTGCTCGGCATGCGGATCGCGCAGGGGCGGTTGAACGACGTCGAGCGCTATTCGCTCGCAGCCCAGGGTGCCGCCAAGCGTGCGGCGGCCCTCACCCACCGGCTGCTCGCCTTTTCGCGCCGCCAGACGCTCGATCCGCGTCCGACCGACGTGAACCGGCTGGTGTCGGGGCTCGAAGATCTGGTCCACCGCACGGTCGGCCCGGAAATCACGGTCGAGGTCGTATCCTCGGTCGGGCTATGGCCGACGCTGGTCGACCCGAACCAGCTCGAGAACGCGATCCTCAATTTGTGCATCAATGCGCGGGACGCGATGCCCGAAGGTGGACGCCTGACGATCGAGACGGCCAACCGCTGGATCGACGCGCGGATCGGCAAGGAGCGCGATCTCGATCCCGGCCAGTATGTCTCGCTCTGCGTGTCGGACACCGGCACCGGCATGACGCCCGAGGTGATCTCGAAGGCGTTCGATCCGTTCTTCACGACCAAGCCGTTGGGGCTGGGCACGGGGCTGGGCCTGTCGATGATCTATGGCTTTGCGCGCCAGTCCGGCGGGCAGGTGCGGATTTATTCGGAGGTCGACGAAGGATCGAACATCTGCATCTACCTGCCGCGGCATCTGGGTCCTGCGGATGAGGTCGAGGATCAAGCCGAACTGTCCGAGGCGCCGCGGGCGATCGCCGGGGAGACCGTGCTGGTGGTCGACGACGAGCCGACGGTACGGATGCTGGTGACCGAAGTGCTCGAGGAACTGGGCTACGCCGCGATCGAGGCGGCGGACGGCGCGGCGGGGCTGAAGCTGCTGCGATCCGACGTTCGCATCGACCTGCTGGTCAGCGACGTCGGGCTGCCGGGTGGGATGAACGGGCGCCAGATGGCGGATGCCGCCCGCGTCCACCGGCCCGACCTGAAGATCCTGTTCATCACCGGCTATGCCGAGAACGCGGTGGTCGGCAACGGCCATCTCGACCCCGGCATGCACGTGATGACCAAGCCGTTCGCGATGGAAGCGCTCGCCGGACGGATCAAGGAGCTGATTACGGCCCGGTGATCCGTCCCCGCGACAGGACGGGGTGGAATGTCCCCCACCCCGTCTGTTACTGTGTCCGCCTTGTCACATGGGATCCGTATGACCGATATCTTCCCCGTCACGACTGCCTGGGCGCGCCATGCCAAGCTGGACAAATCCGGCTATGATACGATGTACGAAGAGGCGACCAGCGACCCGGGCAAGTTCTGGCTGGAGCAGGCGAAACGGCTCGACTGGGTCACCGAGCCGAGGATCGCCGGCGACTGGTCGTTCGCCAAGGACGATTTCCATATCGAATGGTTCGCCGACGGCGCGCTGAACGTGACCGCGAACTGCCTCGACCGGCATCTCGACACGCGCGGCGACCAGGTCGCGATCATCTGGGAGCCGGACAGCCCGGAGGACGATGCGCGCCACATCACCTACCGCGAACTGCATGCCGAGGTCTGCCGCTTCGCCAACGTGCTGAAGGCGCAGGGGGTGGCGAAGGGCGACCGGGTCACGATCTATCTGCCGATGATTCCCGAGGCGGCTTTCGCGGTGCTGGCGTGCGCGCGGATCGGCGCGGTGCATTCGGTGGTGTTCGGCGGGTTCTCGCCCGAGGCGATCGCCGGGCGGATCGAGGATTGCGGGTCGAGGATCGTCGTCACGGCGGATGAGGGCCGGCGCGGTGGCAAGCGCGTACCGCTCAAGGCCAATGTCGACGCCGCCGCGGAACGCGCGCCGGGTCTGGAACGCGTCATCGTCGTGCAGTCGACCGGCGCCGACGTCGCCATGCACGCGCGCGACGTGTGGTATCACGAAGCCGCGGCGGACGTCGGCACCGACTGTGCGCCGGTCACGGTCGCGGCCGAGGACCCGCTTTTCGTGCTGTATACGAGTGGGTCGACCGGCAAGCCCAAGGGCGTGCTGCATACGTCGGCGGGCTATCTGCTGTGGGCGAGTTATACGCACGACCTGGCGTTCGACTATCGGCCTGGCGACGTGTTCTGGTGCGCGGCGGATATCGGCTGGGTCACCGGGCACACCTATATTCTCTACGGCCCGCTCGCGAACGGCGCGACGACACTGATGTACGAAGGGTTGCCGAACTGGCCCGACGCGAGCCGGATCTGGCAGATCGTCGATCGTCACAAGGTCCACACGCTGTTCACCGCGCCGACCGCGTTGCGCGCACTCATGAAGGAGGGCGATAGCTACGTCAGGCGGACCGACCGCTCGTCGCTGAAGCTGCTCGGCTCGGTCGGCGAACCGATCAATCCGGAGGCGTGGCGCTGGTATCACGACGTCGTCGGGGGTGGCCGTGCGCCCATCATCGACGCGTGGTGGCAGACCGAAACGGGCGGCATCATGATCTGCCCGCTGCCCGGCGCGACGGCGTTGAAGCCGGGGTCGGCGACAAAGCCGCTGCCCGGCGTCACGCTGGAACTCGTCGACGAAAAGGGCGGCGTGCTGGTCGGTCCGGCCGAGGGCAATCTGGTGATCACGCAGAGCTGGCCCGGCCAGATGCGTGGTGTGTGGGGCGACCGGGAGCGGTTCTTCCAGACCTATTTCACGACCTATGCGGGCAAGTATTTCACCGGCGACGGATGCCGGCGGGACGACGACGGCTATTACTGGATCACCGGCCGCGTCGACGACGTGATCAACGTCAGTGGGCACCGCATGGGCACCGCCGAGGTCGAGAGCGCGCTGGTACTGCATAGCCACGTCGCCGAGGCCGCGGTCGTCGGGATGCCGCATGAGGTTAAGGGGCAAGGTATCTACGCGTATGTGACGTTGAACGCGGGGATCGACCACAGCCACGATCTGCGACAGGACCTGCTCGCGTGGGTTCGGCGCGAGATCGGGCCGATCGCGACGCCCGACAAGCTGCAGTTCGCGCCGGCCTTGCCCAAGACGCGGTCGGGGAAGATCATGCGGCGGATTCTGCGCAAAATCGCCGAGGGGGATGTTGCGAGTCTTGGCGATACCTCGACGCTGGCGGACCCGGCGGTGGTTGAGGATCTGGTCGCGAACCGGGTGGAGTGAGCTCTAGTCGAGGCTGATCCAGACCGGGCTGTCGCGCAGGCGTTCGGCGAGTAGTTCGCCGGACGCGAGCGCGGTGTTTCCCCAAGACACTGGTTGGACGCCACCGTGGAGGGCGACGATGCAGGTGAAGCGTTCCTCGCCTGCGACGCGGCGGAATGCGAGGACGTGGTCTGCTCGGTCACCGGTGACGTCGATGGGTTCGTAAGATCCGGTTGCGAATAGTGCGGGATGGTCGCGGCGCAGGCGTAGCAGGCGCGCGATCAGAGCTAGCTTTGGGTCGCTGCTGTCCTTTTGGCGTGCGGCATAGTCGACGGGGCGGCGGTTGTCGGGGTCGACGAGGCTGAGATCCGCCAGTTCGGTCCCCTGGTAGAGGTCCGGGACGCCCGGCACGGTGTAGCGCAGCGCGACCTGGGCGAGTGTGTTGGCCTGCGCAGGGGCGGCGATGCTGGCGACGAAATCGGTGACGTCGGCGACGAAGTCTTTCGAGTTCAGCAGCGCCCGCGCCAGGTCGTGGCAGCGCGTTTCGTACTCCTGATCGGGTGCTTCCCACGACGATCGCAGCTTGGCTTCGCGGAGGGCCTTTTCCTGCCAGCCGACGACGCGGTCGGCGAAACCGGTGCGGTCTTCGGGCCAGGCGCCGACGAGGGTTTGCAGGAGCATGTAGGTGTCGCCGGGATCGACGCCGTCTGCATGGGGGGCCGCGAGCGTCTGCCAGTGGATGACGCGGTCGCGCCAGAGGTCTGGGATTTCGCTCAGCACCGCGAGGCGGGCGCGGACGTCTTCGCCGCGCTTGTGGTCGTGCGTCGCGGTGGTCAGCATCGCGTTGGGCCAGCGTTCCGCGCGCGCGCGCATCGCGTCGTGGAACGCTGAGATCGGCATCGAAAGGTGGGCGGGATCGAAGCCGACGTCGTTGCGCGAGAGCAACCGGCCGTAGCGATAGAACGCGGTGTCCTCGACCGCCTTGGCGGCGATCGGCGCGGAGAGTTGCTGGAACCGGCGGACCGCATCCGCCGCGTCGCCGGGGCCGTCGCCGGCGAGCCAGCCGAGGATGCGATCGACCACCGGTCCCTCGCCGGGTGGGACGAATTGCTCGACCCGCTCGCGGGCTTCGGCGCGGATCGCGGCGTCGGTGGCGGGGGCTGCTGCACCGGTGCCGTAGGTGCGGTAGACCGGGAATACCCAGAGCAGGCGTTCGATCGCGCGGTGCAGCATGGCGCGGGTGATGCCGTCACACTCGGGGGCCGAGCGGGCGAGCGTCTCGAACGCTGATACGCAGGCGCGGAGTTGCGCGTCGAACTGCCATGCGAGCATCTCCTGCCGCGCGCGCAGTTCCTCGGGGACGAAGTCGGCGGATCGGCCGCTGATCTCGGCCCAGAACTGCCCAAGCGGTTCGGCGCCTTCGGGTGCGTGCAGCAGGCCGGCGACCTCTTCCATGAAGTCGTAGCCGCTGGTGCCGTCGACGCCCCAGTCGGTGCCGAGCGGTTCGCCGCGCGCGAGGATCTTCTCGATGACCAGATACGCACCGGGGCGGATCGCATCGAGCCGTGCACGAAGCGTCCGGCAATAGCCCGCCGGGTCGGTCAGGCCGTCGACATGGTCGACTCGGACGCCGTCGATCAGGCCTTCCGTGTAGAGGCGCAGGATCATCGCGTGCGTTGCCTCGAACACTGCGGGGTCCTCGGCGCGGAGGCCGGCGAGGTCGTTGATCGTGAAGAAGCGGCGCCAGTTGAGTTCGTCGTTGGCGACGCGCCATGACGCCAGCCGGTAGTGCTGGCGGTCGAGCAGTTCGGCAAGGTCGGTATCGGCGGCGGTGGCCTGGTCCTCGGCGCGGATCGGCAGGCGGTGTTCGCCGTACGCGACGATCATGTCGCCTTCGACGGTCAGTGCGCCGCTGGCGATCGTCGCGGCGAGCGGTTCGCCCAGGATTGGCAACACGAGACGCTCGCGCGGATCGATGTCGAAGAAGCGCGCGAACTCGCTCCCCTGCCCCTTTGCCAGCACGTCGTTCCACCAGGCGTTCTCGCCGCCGGCGACGCCCATATGGTTGGGGACGATATCGACGATCATCCCCATGTCGCGGGCGTGAAGTGCGGCGGCCAGTCGGCGGAACGCGTCCTCGCCGCCGAGTTCGGGATTGATCCGGGTCGGGTCGACGACGTCGTAGCCGTGCGTCGAGCCAGTGCGTGCGGTCGTGATCGGCGATGCGTAGACGTGGCTGATGCCGAGATCGTCGAGATAGGGTACCAGCGCCTCGGCATCGGCGAAGGTGAAGGCCTTGTGGAACTGGAACCGATAGGTCGCGCGGGGGATCATGCCGTCCTGCCTGTGTTGATCGCGTCGATCCGCGCCGCGACGTCCGGCCGCGCGAGCAGCGCGTCGGTGGTGTCGGGCATGCGGCGACGCCAATTGGGGTGTTCGTCGATCGTGCCGGGCAGATTGGGTTGCTCGACCAGCTCGACCAGGTCCTCGATCGGCAGGATCGCCAGCGCGCACGGCGTTTCGGCGATGCGTGCGACCGCGAGGTCGACGACCGGGGCAGGATCGTCGGGTGCGGGTTCGGCGTCCCAGGTGTCGAGCGCGGCCCAGAGCTTGTGGCGATCGTCGACGCGGTTCGTGCGATCGGCGGCTTCGTCGGGCGCTTCGGAGCGGCGGCCGAGCGCCCAGGTCCAGTCGATGTCGCGCCCCTGCCACCAGCCGGCAACGGTCGGCAGGTCGTGCGTGCCGGTCATTGCCACCGCGTCCCGCGACCAGCGATCGCCGGACACGAAACCGTCGGCGTCGCGCTCGAACCAGAGCACGCGCATGCCGAGCATCGCGCGCTCGGTCATCGCCTCGCGGAACCCCTCTGGCAGCGTGCCGAGATCCTCGCCGATGACGATCGCGCGCGCGCGCCGCGATTCGATCGCGACGATCCGCATCATGTCGGCGAACGGCATGTCCAGATAGGCGCCCTCCGCGGCCGATGCACCGTCGGGGACGACCCAGAGCCGGCGCAGGCCGAACGCGTGGTCGATGCGGATGCCGCCGGCGGAGGCGAGCGCGGAGCGGATCGTTGCGATGAAGGGCGCGAACCCGGTGCGTCGGAGCGCGCGCGGATCGAACCCGGTGATGCCCCAGCTTTGGCCATCGGGCCCGAGCGGATCGGGCGGCGCGCCGATCGACAGGCCGGCGAGCAGATCGTCACGGCGGCTCCAGCCGTGGCTGCCGCCGCGGTCGAGCCCGACGGCGATATCTGCGATCAGGCCGATGCGCATGCCTGCGTCCGTGGCGGTGCGCTGGGACGCGTCTAGGCCGCTGCGGGCCAGCCATTGCAGCCAGGCGTAGAAGGCTATGTCGGCGGCGTGATCGGCCGCGAACGCGCGCACTGCGGCGCCGGTGGGATCGTGGAACGCTGTGGGCCAGTCCTGCCAGCCCCTTGCGCCGGTCGCGGCAAAGAAATGCGCGTGGATCGCGTCGAAGCGGGCGTGGTCTTCGAGCGTCGAGCCGCCCTGTTCGCGGAAGGCGGCGAGCGGCGCGGCGAAAGCTGCGTGATGGGCGTCGTACAGCCGGCGCAGATGGGCGAGGCGCGACGGGATGCCGTGCTGCCAGTCGATCAGGTCGGGTTCCGGCTCGGGTGGCAGCGCGACACCGGACTGCGCGGGGTCGGCGAGCAGGACGTTGAGGAATTCGCGGCTGGACGGCGCATAGGGGCTGAAGCGGCTCGCGTCGGTCGGGAACAGCGCGTGCGTGGGGCTGATCGCGACCGCGTCCGCGCCCCTGGCACCGAACGCCGCCACGGTTTGCGCGAGCGTGCCGAAGTCGCCGAACGCGCCCGTCCGGGTGCTGCGTAGGGACGGAATTTGTACCGAAGGGCCCCAGAGTCGCGCACCTGGGGCGGCATCGTCGATCGAGAAGCAGCGCGGGGGGGCGATGGCGAGGCGGAGTTCGCGGTTGCCTTGCTGGATTCGGTGATAGCCGGTTTCGGCGACCCCGGTCGCAGCGAGCTGGTCTAGAGCTATTGAACGCCGGTCGCCGCTTTCGAGGATGAGTTCGGCCGTGCCAGCCCAGCCGATCGGCAGTTGCAGAGGCATGCCGATATCGGCCGATGCGAAGTCGGAGTCGCTACCGTCATCTTCCCCGAGCGCTTCGAGGATTGCGCGCAGGGCTGTGTCTGGGACGGCCTGTTTCCGCCCGCCGGCGTCGGTCCAGTCGGGTTGCAGTCCTGCCGCGATCGCGCGTTCGCGTAAGGTCATTGGCGGAGTTCCACGCGGACGCTGGCGGGTTGGCCTGCGGTGCCGAGTTCGAACAGCGGCGCATCGATGTTCGGAAATTCCACGGCTTCGTCCCCCAGGTTGAGCGCGATCGTGAGCACGGCATCGTCGGCCATGCGCCAGCGGGCGACGACGGCGCCACTGCCGATCGCTTCCGCCCCCAGCGACGTTGCACCGCGCAGCCGTGGGAAGATCTCGCGGTGACGGATGGCCAGCAGGTCGCGGTACAGGGCTTGCCAGGACTCGGCATCGGGGCCGGGTTCGGGATGCGAGCGGGCGTAGGTCGCGTGGGCGTTGGGGTCGGGGATCGCCTTGCGCGCTTCGGGATCGGCGAAGGCGGCGAACTTGGCGAATTCCTTGCGCCGGCCTTCGCGGACCGCATCGGCGAGCTCGTCGTGGAAATCGGTGAAGAACAGGAACGGCGCCTCGCTGCCGGTCTCGTCGCCCATGAACAGCAGCGGGATCTGCGGACCGAGCAGCAGCAGCACGGCGGCGGCGCGGAGCTTGGCGGGGTCGGCGAGCAGCGTGAGGCGTTCGCCTAGCGCGCGGTTGCCGATCTGGTCGTGGTTCTGCAGGAACGCGACGAACGCGGTGGCGGGCAGATGCGCGCTGGGCTTGCCGCGGGGTTTGCCGTCGTGGTTGGGCGAGCCCTCGCCCTGATAGATGAACCCCTCCCCCAGGCAGCGCGCGAGGCGCTCGGCCGGGCGGTCGGCGAAGTCGGCGTAATAGGCACTGGTCTCGCCGGTCAGCAGGACGTGGAGAACGTTGTGGAAATCGTCGTTCCACTGCGCGTCGAACGCGGCGGGGTGGAGGCGGTCGGCGTCGTTACCTTCGTTCTCGAGGACGAGATGGACCGGCCGGTCGGTGATTGTCGCGCGTATTTCGGCCGCCATCGCGTCGAGGAAGGCGTCGTCGGCGATGGCGTGGACGGCGTCGAAGCGGAGGCCGTCGAAGCGATACTCCTCCAGCCACATCAGCGCATTGTCGATGAAGAACCGGCGGACCGGCGCGCGCTCGACCGCGACCGCGCCGCCCCAGGGGGTGTCGACTTCGGCGTCGAAGAAGTCCGGCGCATAGGCGCCTAGGTAATTCCCATCGGGGCCGAAGTGATTGTAGACGACGTCGAGTAGGACCGCGAGGCCGAGCGCGTGGGCGCGGTCGACCAACGCCTTCAGGTCGTCCGGGGTGCCGTAAGCTTCAGCGGGCGCGTAGGGCAGCACGCCGTCATAGCCCCAGTTGCGCGCGCCGCCGAACGCGTTGACCGGCATGAGTTCGATCGCGGTGATGCCGAGATCGGCGAGTTCGGGCAGTCGTTCGGCGACCGCGGCGAACCCGCCGACGACGCCGACATGGAGTTCCTGGATGACCAGTTCCTCCCACAGTCGGCCGCGCCATTCGGTCTGCCAGCGGTAGGTTGGATCGACGACGATGCTCCAGCCGTGCACGCCGTCAGCCTGCGCACGCGAGGCCGGATCGGGGACGGCGAGATCCGCATCGAGGCGGAAGCGGTAGCGGGTGCCCGGCCCCACCGCCGCTTCGGCCACGAACCAGCCGTCGTCGCGGCGGTCCATCGGTATGGCTTCACCACCATCAATCTCCAACGAAATCGCGTCGCGGTCTGGTGCCCATAACCGGAACGTCGTGCGGCCGTCGGCGAAGCACGCGCCCCAAGTCATGAAGCGCCCAGCGTCCATGTGAGCAAGACCGCGCCCTGGGCTGCGACTTCGTAGGTCTCGCCGATCTCGGTTGCGCCCTGCTCCGGCTTGTCGCTGTCGATCAGGACGGTGCGAACGACATCGTTCGGCGGCGGCATGTGGAAGGTCAGCGGGCCCTCGGACGCGTTGAGCAGCAGCGAGACGACCTGGATCTCGCCGCCCGGCAATTCCGTCGCGCGGCGCATCGCGAGCGCGCGGCCATTGGGGTTGTGCCAGTCCTCGGGCGTCAGCTGCACGCCGCGCTCGTCCCACCATTCGATATCGCGCAAGCCCTGTTCCGGCGTCTCGTCGCCGTACAGGAAATTGCCCGCGCGCAGCATCGGGTATTCGCGGCGCAGCGCGACAAGGCGCGCGGTGAAGTCGATCAGCGCTTCGCCCTCCGGCGACTTCGCCTGGTTCCAGTCGAGCCAGCTGATCTCGTTGTCCTGGCAATAGGCGTTGTTGTTGCCGCCCTGCGTGCGTCCGAACTCGTCGCCGGCGACCAGCATCGGCGTGCCGAGCGAGGCGAACAGCGTGGTCAGCATCGAGCGCATCACGCGGCGGCGGGTCTCGTTGATCGCGGGGTCGTCGGTCGGCCCCTCGACGCCCCAGTTGCGCGAGCAATTGTTGCTGTGGCCGTCGCGATTGTCCTCGCCGTTCGCCTCGTTGTGGCGTTCCTCATAGGCGACGGTGTCGGCGAGCGTGTAGCCGTCGTGGGCACCGAGCAGGTTGACGCTGGCCCAGGGACGCCGCGCGCGCCGGTCGAACAGGTCGGCCGACCCGGTCAGGCGGGCGGCGAGATCGGCGCGCTGATGATGGTCGCCGCGCCAGAATTTCCGCACGGTGTCGCGGTACTTGTCGTTCCATTCGGCGAAGCTCGGCGGAAAGTTGCCGAGCTGGTAGCCGCCGGGGCCGATGTCCCACGGCTCGGTGATCAGCTTCAGCCGGCCGAGCACGGGGTCCTGGCGGATCACGTCGAAGAACCCCGCCCCCGGATCGAACCCGTCATCCGTCCGGCCAAGCGTCAGCCCGAGATCGAAGCGGAACCCGTCGATGCCGAAGCTCGTCGCCCAGTAGCGCAGTGAATCCGCGACCATTTGCAGCACGCGCGCCTTGGTCAGGTTGAGCGTGTTGCCGGTGCCGGTGTCGTTGATCGAATAGCGCGGCTGATCCTTGACCAGCCGGTAGTAGCTGGCGTTGTCGAGGCCGCGCCACGATAGCGTCGGGCCCTGTTCCGAGCCTTCGCAGGTGTGGTTGTAGACGACGTCGAGGATGACCTCGATCCCCGCCGCGTGCAGCCGGCGGATCGAGCGGCGCAGTTCGTCATGGCTGTCGGTCGAGAAATAGCTGCGCTCGGGGGTGAAGAAATTGAGCGTGTTGTAGCCCCAGTAATTGCGCAGCCCCTTTTCCTGCAGGAAGCGATCCTGGATGTAGCTGTGGATCGGCAGCAGCTCGAGTGCGGTGACGCCGAGCCGCTTCAGATGCGCGATCACCTTGGGGTTGCCGAGCGCCGCGAAGGTGCCGCGTTCGGAGGGCTGAACCTCCTCGAACAGCTTGGTCAGGCCCTTCGGATGCGCCTCGTAGATCACGGTTTCGGACCAGGGCGTGTTCGGTCGCACGTCGCGCGACCAGTCGAAATGGCTGTCGGTGACGACGCCCTTCGGCATCAGCATCGCGTTGTCGCGGCGGTCGAAGCTCAGGTCCTCGCGCGGCGACTTGACCTGATAGCCGTACATCGCGTCGGTCCAGCGCAGCTCGCCGGTCATCGCCTTCGCATAGGGATCGAGCAGCAGCTTGTTGGGGTTGAAGCGATGGCCCTCCTCGGGGGCGTAGCGGCCATAGGCGCGGTAGCCGTAGCTGAGGCCGGGCTGCGCGTCTGGGAGGTAGCCGTGCCAGACCTCGTCGGTCCATTCGGGGAGCGCAAAGCGTTTCAGTTCGCGACGGCCGCTCGCATCGAACACGCAGAGCTCGATCTTTTCGGCGTTGGCGGAATAAACCGAGAAATTGACGCCGAGGCCATCGAAGGTGGCGCCGAGCGGGTATGCGGAACCGGCGTCGAGCGTGTCGGGCAGAAGATGCAAGTTGAACCCCCAGATAGCAGAACAGCCGCGCCGGTCGTGTCGACCGTGCGGGCAGTGAGGTGGAAACCCGTGCGGCCCGTCCTATGTTCCGGCTCGACGCCACGTCCGGCCGAGGAGGATTTCCGCATGCGCAATTTCGATATCCAGGGTGTCCGCGCATGAGCGGGCCGGTCCTCTTCTCGGGCACCAAGGTCGGCGGGCTGGCGCTCGACAACCGCATCGTGATTGCGCCGATGTGCCAGTATTCGGCGGTCGATGGCTGCATGACCGACTGGCACCTGATCCATCTCGGCAATCTGGCGCTGTCGGGCGCGGCGCTGCTGACGATCGAGGCGAGTGCGGTGGTACCCGAGGGGCGGATCACGTACGGCGACGTCGGGCTTTACGACGACGCGACCGAGGCGGCGATGGCGCGGACTTTGGAGGCCATCCGGCGCTGGTCGGACATGCCGATCGCGATCCAGCTGGCGCATGCCGGGCGGAAAGCGTCGTGCGAGCTTCCGTGGAAGGGCGGCGCGCAGATCGCGCCGGGCGAGGCCAATGGCTGGCAGACCGAAGCGCCTTCGGCGGTGGCATTCCAGCCGCATGAGAATGCGCCGGTCGCGCTGGACCGCGCGGGTCTCGACCGGGTGCGTGATGCGTTCGTCGCGGCGGCGAAGCGCGCGGCGCGGCTCGGGATCGACGCGGTGCAGTTGCACGGCGCGCACGGCTATCTGTTGCACGAGTTCCTGTCGCCGCTGTCGAACCGACGCGAGGACGACTATGGCGGCAGCCTCGAGAACCGCATGCGCTTCCCGCTGGAAGTGTTCGATGCGGTCCGTGCCGCCTTCCCGGCCGAGCGTCCGGTGACGATGCGGGTGTCGGGGTCGGACTGGGTCGAGGGCGGCTGGGATTCCGAGCAGACCGTGGCGTTCGCGAAGGCGCTGGAAGCGCGCGGGTGCGATGCGATCCATGTGTCGAGCGGCGGCAACAGCCCCGCCCAGCAGATCCCGGTCGGGCCGAGCTATCAGGTCCCGCTGGCGCGTGCGGTCAAGCAGGCGGTGGCGATCCCGGTGGTCGCGGTCGGGCTGATCACGGATTACGAGCAGGCCGAGGCGATCGTCGGGACGGGCGACGCGGACATGATCGCGCTGGCCCGGACGATCCTCTACGATCCGCGCTGGCCTTGGCATGCGGCGGCGCATCTCGGCGGGCGGGTGAAGGCGGCGGACCAGTATCTTCGGTCGCAGCCGCGGCAGTATAAGGATTTGTTCTCGGCCTGACGACGGTGTCACCGCCGACCCATAATACCTCCGTCATTCCCGCGAAGGCGGGGATCCATACTGGCTGGCGTCCCGGCATGATGCGCGACGTTGGAGTATATGGGTCCCCGCCTCCGCGGGGATGACGAAGTAGGTTTGGGATGACGACCTTCCGTTCCCCCGCGACTAGGTGCCGGTTCTCAAGCCCAGACCGCCGGGCCGGCATCGCTCAGCGCGCGGTCGAGGTAGAAGGCGGCGCTGATCAGGGCGAGGTGGCTGAAGCCTTGCGGGAAGTTGCCGAGGAACCGGCCGTCCTTGCCGATCTCCTCGGCGAACAGCGACAGATGGTTGCCGTGCGCGAGCAGCTTTTCGAAGTTCAGCCGCGCCTCTTCGATACGGCCGGCGCGCGCGAGGCATTCGACGTACCAGAACGAGCAGGCGACGAACGTCCCCTCGTCCCCCGGCAGACCATCGTCGTTGCGATAGCGATAGACCATGCCGTCGTCGGACAGGTCCTCGCCGATCGCCTCCAAGGTCGCCAGCCATTTGGGATCGGTCGGGCTGACGAAGCGGACCAGCGGCATCATCAGCATCGCGCCATCGACCACCGTCTCGCCCTTGCTGCGGACGAAGCGGCCGAGATCCGCGTTCCAGAATTCGTTCCAGATATCGTCATGGATCGCGGTCCGCGTTTCCGACCAGCGTACCAGCGGCGCGGGCAGCGAACGTTTCTGCGCGAGCCGCACCGCGCGGTCGACCGCCACCCAGTTCATCAGGCGGGAATGAAGGTATTCGCGCGGCGGTCCGCGGACTTCCCAGATGCCGGAGTCCGGCTCGCGCCACGTCTCGCAGACCTGATCGACGATCCGGATCATGCCCTGCCACGCGTCGTGCGAGATCGCCTCGCCATATTTGTTGCCGAGATAGGTGGCATCGAGCAGCGCGCCGTAGATGTCGTGCTGGACCTGCTTGTTCGCGCCGTTGCCGATCCGGATCGGCGTGGCCCCTTCAAACCCGGCGAGGTGATCGAGGTCCTGTTCATCCTGCACGTCGCCGCCGTCGAGCGCGTACATCACGCCGAGATGACCGGCCGAGCAGTCCTGCACCCGGTTCATGGTCCAGTGCAGGAAAGCGATCGCCTCGTCGTTGAAGCCCAGCCGGATCAGCGCGTAGACGGTGAACGAGGAATCGCGGATCCAGGTCGCGCGGTAATCCCAGTTGCGGACGCCGCCGGGTGCCTCTGGCAGCCCGAACGTCGCGGCGGCGGCGATCGAGCCGTGCTTGCGCGACGTCAGCAGCTTCAACACCAGCGCCGAGCGGTGCACCGTCTCGCGCCAGCGGCCGCGGTAGTTCGACTGGCCGCTCCAGTCGCGCCAGAAGGCGATGTCCGCATCGATCAGTGCGGCGATCTCGTCCGCGTCGCAGACCGGGTCCTCGACATTGCCGAGCACGAAGGTGACGGTTTCGCCCTCGGCGATCACCACGTCCGCGGTCAGGTCGCAGCCGTCGGCGACGAGCCTAGCATTGCCGTGGACGGTCAGGCCGAGCCCCGCAGTGTGATCGAATTGCCCGCTTCGGCCATCTGTCGACGCCGCATAGCCCTGCCGCGCATAATCGAAGCGCGGCGCGCAGCGGACGCGGATCGTCGCCTCACCGCGCGTGCAGGTCAGTCGCCGGATCAGCCGTGACGAGACTTCGCCGCCATCGACGTCGACGGGCATCAGGTCGGTCAGTTCGATACTCGCCGATGCGGACATCCAGCGGGTCAGCAGGATGTTCGTATCCGGCAGATACAGTTGCACTATGCCGCCGCCCGGCAAGTCGGGCTCGACCGAGAAATGCCCGCCCTTGTCGGGGTCGAGCAGCGCCGCGAACACGCTGGGGCTGTCGAGGCATGGCCAGCAGAGATAATCGACCGTCCCGGCGGTATCGACCAGCGCGATCGTCTCCAGGTTACCGATCGCGCCGTGATCGCCGATGCCGCACGCCTTATCCCCACACGCCTTATCCATTGTCGCGGAATTCGGGATAGAGGCTCATCGCGCCGTCGATGACCAGGGTCGCGCCGACGATGTAGTCGGCTGCGTCGGACACCAGGAACAGCGCGGCCTTCGCGACGTCCTCGGCATCGCCGACCCGGCCGTAAGGGATCAGTTCGAGCATCTTGGCGGGATCGACATCGGCGTTGATCTCGGTGCTGATCGCGCCGGGGGCGACCGAATTGACGCGGATGCGCTCGGCGGCGACCTCCTGTGCGAGCGTCCGCATCAGCATGCCGCTGCCGCCCTTCGACGCCGCGTAATTGGCGTGGCCGGCCCAGGGTATCGTCTCGTGCACCGAGCTGTTGAACAGGATCTTGCCGGTCGCTCGCGACACGCCGCGGTCGCCCTGCTTGCGGAAGCGGCGCACCGCCTCACGCGCGACGAGGAACTGGCCGGTCAGGTTGACGTCGATGACCTTCTGCCAGTCGGCGAGCGTCATGTCGGCGAATGCCGCGTCCTTCTGCAGCCCGGCGTTCGCGAAGACGATGTCGACGCCGCCGAACCTCTCCGCCGTCTCGTCGAACAGCCGCAGCACCGCGGCTTCATCGGACGTGTCGGCCTCGCAGGCGAACGCCCTGCCGCCCTTCCCTTCGATCTCCGCGACGACCGCATCGGCCTTGTCCCGGCTGCTGTTGTAGTTGACCGCGACGCTGGCGCCGGCCTCGGCAAAGGCGAGTGCGGCCGCACGGCCCAGCCCGGAGCTCGCCCCGGTGACGATCGCCACCTGGCCGTTCAGGTCGATTTGCATGGTATCTTACTTTCGGTTTCGGGACGTACCGCCCCTCAACGCGTTGCCGTCCGCGATGATCCGGCCCGGCTAATCCGTATGATCTCGATCAATGCACGCAACCAAGACGTGGCGCGAAGCTTTGAGGTCGCACACCGGTACGGGAATTTTACATGGCCGACAGCAAGACGAACCCGAACGCAGACGCGCCCGAGGTCACCTATGACACGCAGGTCGGCAACGGCGGCGAACTGCATCAGACCGCGCGCGACGGGGGCGATGTGCTCACCACGCAGCAGGGCGTGCCGGTCGCCGACGACCAGAACACGCTGAAGGTCGGCGATCGCGGACCGCACCTGCTTGACGATTTCCATTTCCGCGAGAAGATCTTCCATTTCGATCACGAGCGCATCCCCGAGCGCGTCGTCCACGCCCGCGGTTATGGCGCGCACGGCACCTTCACGCTGAAGGAGAGCCTGGAGGACGTAACGGTCGCCAAAGTGCTGAGCGAGGTCGGTGTCGAGACGCCGATGTTCGTCCGCTTCTCGACGGTCGCAGGCAACAAGGGCTCGGCAGATCTGGCGCGCGACGTGCGCGGGTTCGCGGCGAAGTTCTACACGCCCGAGGGCAATTGGGACATCGTCGGCAATAACATCCCGGTGTTCTTCATCCAGGACGCGATCAAGTTTCCCGACCTGATCCACGCGGCCAAGCAGGAGCCCGATCGCGGTTTCCCACAGGCGCAGACGGCGCATGACAATTTCTGGGACTTCATCAGCCTGACGCCGGAATCGATGCACATGATCATGTGGATCATGTCCGACCGCACCATTCCGCGCGGCTTCCGCTTCATCGAGGGGTTCGGCGTCCATACGTTCCGGCTGATCAACGCCGAGGGCAAGGGCACCTATGTCAAGTTCCACTTCAAGCCGAAGCTCGGCATGCAGTCGGTGCTGTGGAACGAGGCGGTCAAGGTCAACGGTGCCGACCCCGACTTCCATCGCCGCGACCTGTGGAACGCGATCGACCAGGGCGATTTCCCCGAATGGGATCTGGGCGTCCAGCTGTTCGACGACGACTTCGCCGACAGCTTCGAGTTCGACGTGCTCGATTCGACCAAGCTCATTCCCGAGGAGCAGATTCCGGTCCGCATCATCGGCAGCTTCAAGCTCGACCGGCTGGTCGACAATTTCTTCGCCGAGACCGAGCAGGTCGCGTTCTGCACGCAGAACGTCGTGCCGGGCATCGGCTTCACCAACGATCCGCTGCTGCAGGGGCGTAACTTCTCGTATCTCGATACGCAGCTGAAGCGGCTCGGCGGGCCGAACTTCACGCACATCCCGGTCAACGCGCCGAAGGTGCCGGTGAACAATTATCAGCAGGACGGCCACATGGCGATGCGCAACCCCAAGGGTCGCGTGAACTATGAGCCCAATAGCTGGGGCGGACCGCGCGAGAGCCCGACGCGCGGCTATCAGCATTTTGCGGCGCAGGAGACGGGTCGGACGGCCAAGGTGCGCTCGGCGACGTTTGCCGATCACTACAGCCAGGCACGGCAGTTCTTCATCAGCCAGGCCGATATCGAGAAGAAGCATATCGGCGATGCGCTGGTGTTCGAGCTGTCGAAGGTCATCCGCGTCGACATCCGCGAGACGATGGTCGGTCATCTGCGTAACATCGACGAGGATCTGGCGAAGACGGTCGCGACCGGTCTCGGCCTGACGAAGCTGCCGCCCGCGGCGAAGGCGGCGGTCGAGACGCGGCAGGATTTGCCGCAGTCGGACGCGCTGAGCATCGTCAAGAACGCCAAGGGCAGCTTCGAAGGGCGCAAGCTCGCCATTCTCGTCACCGATGGCGCGTCGGCGAAGACGGTGAACGCGCTGATCGCCGCGGTGAAGGCGGCGGGTGCTGTGCACGAAATCATCGCGCCGAAGGTCGGCGGGGCGAAGCTCGACGATGGCAAGATGCAACCTGCGGACCAGAAGATCGATGGTGCGCCATCGGTGGTCTATGACGCGGTGGCGATCGTCGTGTCGGCCGATGGTGCGAAGCTGTTGTCGAAGGACAAGACCGCCAAGGACTTCGTCAGCGATGCGTTCGGTCATTCGAAGTTCATCGGCTATTCCGCCGAGGCCAAGCCGTTCCTGGCGAAGGCCGGCGTGGCCGACGAGGACATGGACGATGGCGTGATCGCGCTGACCGCCGACGGTGCGAAGGCGTTCGTCGAGACCTGCGGCAAGTTGCGGTTGTGGGAGCGTGAACTGGAGGTCGATCTCGACGCCGCCGCGTTCCTGGCACCCGACGCGGCTTGATCGGAGCCGTGACGATGGCGACGCGACCGCATGCCTCCCGGCGTGCGGTCGCGGTCGCTATACCCTTGAAGAACGAGGAGGCGCATCTGCGCGCCTGCCTCGACGCGATCGACGTCGCCGCGGGTAGGCATGACGGACCGGTGACGATCGTCGCGATGGCCAACGACTGCGACGACGGCAGCCTGGCTGTCTTGCAGTCGTGGCGACCGAAGCACGCCTCGCTCGACTGGCGCGCTGTGTCGATGCTGGCGGGCGCACGCCATGCCGGCTGGGCACGTCGGCTGGCCCTCGACGCCGCGGCGGATGTCCTGGCCGCCACAACCGACCTGCTGCTGTCGACCGATGCGGATACCTATGTTGCGCCGGACTGGATCACGCGGATCGTCGGGCATGTCGATGCCGGCAACGACGCGGTCGCGGGCCGCGCGTTCACGCTTCGCCGGGATCGCGCCGCGCTTGGGGCTACCGCCCGCGCGCGGCTCGGCCAACTCGGGCGCTATTATACCGCGCTGGACTATCTGCGCGCCGCGGCCGAGCCGGTCGCGCACGATCCCTGGCCACGACATTTCTACGAGGGCGGTGCGAGCATCGCGGTGACGCTCGGCTGCTACCGGATGATCGGTGGCGCGCCGACGCCGTCGCTGGCCGAGGATCGCGCGCTGTTCGACCGGGTTCGCGCGCATGGTTTTCGCGTGCGGCATCCCCTTGATGTGCGGGTCTTCACCTCGTGCCGGATCGCCGGTCGCGCGCCCGGTGGCATGGCGGATGCGGTTGCCCGGTGGATCGACCAGCCGGTCGATGCGCCGTTGCACGAGGTCTATCGGATGGCCGCCGCGCTCTCGCCGGCACAGGCCGAGCCGAGCGACCAGATCAGTTTCGAGACGCTGCCCGCCGCGATCGCCGAGGCGCAGGCCTCGGTCCGTCGGCTGCGCTTAGCGCAGGCGCCACAGGTCGAGCCGATACGCTTCGTGCCGGTCGTCGCGTTCGACCGTCACGCGGTCGCCGAGCGCGGCGTGGAGTTCGGCGACGGCGTCGTCCCCGCTCTTGGGATAATCGGTCTCGCCGGTCCAATGGACCAGCAGCACGTGGCCGCCTGACCGCACCGCGCCGCGCAGATAGGCGCCCATCGCCGCGATATCGGCGCTGTCCCAGTAATAGACGACCTCCGACAACAGCACGAGATCGAAGGTTTCGGCCGGTGCCTCGGCCGGGAGGCGGCGGTGCTCGATGCGGATGTTCGGCTGGTCGGCACAACGCCGTCGGGCTGCGGCGAGTGCGGTCTCCGACACGTCGACCGCCAGCAGTGAGCCGCAGCGTTCCCCCAACCGCGCGGTCAGGACGCCGTTCGCACAGCCGACCTCGAGCACGCTTTCGAACCGCCGCGCCGGCAGGGCCGCTAGCGTCGCCTCGTACTTGGCTGCCTCGTACGGGCTCGTCTCGAACGACCAGGGGTCGCCCTTGTCTTTGTACAGCGCCTCGAAATACGCGGAATCTATCGAGCGTTCACGACGCATGCGGGGTCTCCAGCAACAGGGTCATCGGTCGGTCGGCAAGCCGCAGCATGGCGCGGGGCAGCCGGAAATTCTCACGCGCGCCGGCGATCCGCCCGCCGAGTTGCGTGCGGTGGCAGCGGATCGCACGGTGCTGACGCGGGCGACCGCCGGCTGTCGCCACCGAGCGGATTTTTAACCCGCGCAGTCGCTCGGCGAGGTCGGAGAGCGTCCATCCCCAGACGAGATACTGGTACAGCGTGATGCGGCACCGTCGCGCGACCGCCGCGGCCAGTTGCGCGGCGGCTTCGTGATCGCAATGCGGTTCGCCGGCCCAGGTCACCACGATCCGCGTGACGCCGTGCCGCCGACACCACGCCGCGAGCCGCGCGACGCTGCGGTCGAACAGCGGGTCGCCGGGAGTCACCGGTGATGCATCGGGCCAGTCGAGATGCAGGGCTTTCGGCACCCCTCGCAACAGATGCAGTGCCTGCGCTGCCTCCTGCGCGCGGACACCGGCGATCCGCCGTCCGCTCCAGCCGGGCGCATCGGGGTGCGAGCCGGCGCCGTCGGTCAGGAACGCGGTGTGGACCGGGCTGCCCGCCGCGGCGAGTGTTGCGATCAACGCACCGCAGCCGAGGCTTTCGTCGTCGGGATGTGGCGCCAGCACCAGCCATGCGCCGCGGCGTGCCGCTTCGCGGATCGTCAGCGGTCGCGCGCGCCGGAGCAACCGGCTCCAGGCACGGTGGCCCGGCGCTACCACCAGCGATCCTCGCCCCAGCAATCGCCGCCCAGCCACGCAGTCGCGGCACGATCGCGCGCCTGGTCGGGCACCGGCTGGCGCAGATAAAGGCCCAGGTCGCGCGTGATCCGGTCGATCCGGCTGCCTTCGAAGAACGACGCCGTGCCGACCGAACGCGCGGCGGCCTCCATCACGGCCAGCCCCGCCTCCTCGACGATCCCGCGCGTCATCAGCACCAGGGGGATCGCGCCATCGGCCTGCGCTTCGGCCTGCTGCGCGGCGTGGCGGACCCACAGGCCGGCGCTGCGCGTCGCCGCCACGCAGGCGCCGAACCGCGCGCGCTGGATCGCGTCCTGCCCCTTGCCGGTCTGCACGAGGTGATCGCGGAGGTGCCGCACCAGCGCCTCGACCGCGCCGAGCTGCACCGCGGTGAACCGCCAAGCGCCGGCACTGAACCGCGGTTCGGTTTCATAGTCGCCGGGGCGGCCGATGATCGCCGCGCTGCCGATCGCCATGCCGGTAAAATCGAACAGTCCGCTCTGCGTGCCACGCATGCCGCGGACGCGCCATGCGCTGTTGTCTGCGCGTTCCGCCTGCCCGGCGATATCGACGAGGACGAGCTGTTTAGCGCCGTCGGCATCGCGCGCGGTGATCAGGATGCGATCGAGATGCCCTGCCCCGGTCGCGAAACTCTTCGCGCCGTCCAGCGTCCAGCGACCATCTCCGGCCGCGCGCAGCGACATCTCCGGCGCGGGCTCGGTATTCCACACGCCGAACGTCCGACCGGCGGCGACATCGTCGGTTAGCGTCGCCCGCTGCGCCGCATCGCCATAGGTCGCGACCAGTTGCACCGCGTTGACGTGCCCCTCGTAGACGCGCCCCAGGCTGAGGTCCGCGCCGCCGACCGCGCGCAGCACATCGACCAGCGCGTCGGTGTGGGTCTCCGTCGTCATCTCGACGAATCCAGCAGTGGCGCCAGCCGCATGCAACGCTGCGACACGACCGGCGGGAAAGCCTTCGTCGCCGTTCGACCGATCCCAGTCGGTGGCCAGGCCGCGTACGGTGGTGACGATCTCACTTGGCGAGGAGTTCAGCGGCTGGACCTTTGCACGGGATGGCGACGACGAGAGAACGCAGCGCCGGCACCGACGTTGCATCGCGACATACCCGAAATGAGGCCGTTACGTATCGTTAACGCCGCGGCCATATCCGGGAGGTCCGCAACAAGGACATCTGACGTGGCCCGTAGACAGGACAGCTTCACACTCGTCGGCAAGCGCATGCAGGCCGCCGCTCGCACCGCGCGTACCGAGTATGAAGGTCCGCCGCTCGCGGACCTGATCGCCCGGATCGACCGCGCGTTGCTGGAACGCCGCGCCGCCTGAGCTCAGTCGTCCTCCGGCGAACGACCGACATGCGCCGCCGCCCTCGCGTACAATTCGGCCGCCTGCCGTTCGCGAGGGACTTTGAACGCGGTTTGCGGGTCCGGCGCACGGCCCAGTGCGTGCAGCAGCGCCCACAAGGCGAACCGCCTCCCTGAGTCGCGCTCGGTCCCGAAGGCGATCACGGCGCGATCGACCCCGGCCTCGATAGCCTCGTCGTCGAGCGTCTCGACCGCGGTCGTCCCGAAATAATGATGCAGCAGAGCGTCGAGGTCCATGCCCAGCGCATGCCGCGCGGTAGCGATGCTGGCAAGGTTGCGATCCGCCGTCCGGCATTCTAGACGCGGAAGCCGAGGCGCCCGGCGCCCGACGGGAAGAGTGTCCGAGTGGTTTAAGGAACTGGTCTTGAAAACCAGCGAGCGGGCAACCGTTCCGTGGGTTCGAATCCCACCTCTTCCGCCAAGCCTGGCAGCCAGCTGATCGAGAACACGCGGCCAGACGACAAGCGGGCCGGGCACACCGGTGATCGGTGTTCTCACAAGCCCGAAAGCTGAGCACCTGGGCTTCATAGGGACGGGTCGGCAGCTGTCCCTTTCCCGCCCCGAAAAGATCGCGAGGCGAGGCAACGGACTAGCGCGTCTTGAAAGGTTGCACCGACGGATCGATCACGGACGACTGGCAAGAATGGCCCAGATCCATTGACTGAACCATGACCGCGCCGGTCTGGCGGCCGAGATCGGCCACGACGAAGGCGACAAGCTGAGTTGGTATCGCTGCATCGCGGCCAACCACGCGGATCTATTCGAGAAGGCTTACCGCAAGCCGTTCACGTTTGAATCGGAACTGCTGGACGCAGAGACGTGCGACATCACGATCTCGGTCGACCTGACCGAGCTGGTCCGCGTCGAGCAACTCGCCAACGGCCTGAAGGTCACCAATCTGCCCGAGCCCGACATGCGCAATGCCTTCCCGGGCGTGCCAAAGGGCACGACCCTGTGAGCGGGCCTGATCGAAGACGCGGCCGGCGTGATCGAGATCGTGACCGCGCGATGCACAACTTCGCGCCGATCGAGCAGCTGTGTCGGCACCTGCTGTCGCGCACCGCGGCGCCCGAGCGCGCCCGAGCGCGCCCGCCTCATGCGCTTGATCGCCCCCGAGATCCGCACAGCAACGAGCCTGAAGGCCGGTGGCAACGCCGACGAAGCATGAGTCGGCTTTGGCGGGCGCGCTTCGCGCATCGCGAGCATCCACCAGGAGGGCCTGGCCGACGCGCCGGCACCTGGTCAGCCGAAGGTGCGCTACGCGCGCCGCGTGCTGCTCGGACTTGCCGACGCCGAACGCCGGCGGATCCTCGATCTCATTCTCGCTCAGGTAGCGCGGATTTGATATCCGATCGCGCATGCTTTCCTACGCGCTTAGGCGTTCCACGGAAGCGTGCTGGAGATTGGTAGAGATACAAGTGACAGGTTCGCCTGGTTCGTCACACTTACCGTCGGCGCCAACTTCCGCTTTCGTTGCTTCAGGGCGTGCATACGATTGGCAGCGGCGCGCCCGTCGGCGGTCGCCGCACCAACATGATAGCGGTACGTGCCTAAAGCGCTAAGAAGGCGGTCGATGATATCCGATCGTTCTGCGTCAGACTGTGCGGTTTTCAACGCTTCATAGCCCGCGTGAACGCGTTGATGGACTGACGACGGCGCGTGAACCCGCCCCTGTGAGATTGGAACGCCCGTTATTACCGTAAGCCGTGACGTAGTTCGACGCTGTATTTTGTGAGTTTGAAAGCCACCGGTTCTTATAATTTGACGTACGGCATCAACAAATGTGCCCGGAATATTAGCTCCTGAGATTGCCAGGTCGTCTACCCACAACGACATGACGAACCCATGAGCAAGGCAAAGGGCGTAGATCCCGTCGAACATTGGGCGGTGCACTAGTGAGGTCAGGACGGGACTGATCGGTGACCCGAATGGCATCTTTCCATCAATCGCGACGAGCTTTGCGATTAATCCCGCAACGTCCTCAAGCATACCGGCCTGATAGTACGCCCATCGGAATATATCCTCTTGCGTCGTGGACGGATAAAACTGCTTGATGTCTAACTTTAGAATTTCTGGGCCGGCTGCATGCGCAATAGCGTTGTCACGCTGCGCGCGCCCCTTACGAGGGCTAAAGAAATATGGCGGCTGTTTAATTTTATTCAGATGGAATTTCAGGTGCTCGTGAACACCTCGCAACTTACGGACGGGCAGAGCAAGCTGCCTAAGCTTGCCACCAATTTCTTGCTCTCGTCGCGTAATATATTCTTCTTTTTCATCGATCAGTTTCTCAAGCCGCTCTTTCGTCGTTCCCAATAACGTTGCAAGATCACGCTGCGTTAGGTTTTTAACCCAGGGGGAAGCGTCGAATTCATACCGCTCGTAGATTGGGCGGTTAGGCCGCTTCACGTTCCACCGGGTGAAGCCTTTCCAACAGCTTCAAAACTTTGTCCGCAATGATCAGCTGACCGCGGCGGACCACTGGCTGCCCTTCGATCTCTTCTGCGAAGAACAGGAGTTGAGACATCTTAATACCTGCCGCATCGCTGTACGCCTGCAAAAGATCCATGCTAACCGATTTCCGGGCGCCTTCGATATCTGAAACTAAAGATTGTGTAACTCTTAAGCGGCTTGCCATCTCGGCTTGCGAATAGCGGCAATACAACCGAAGTAATCGCAGGGCCTCGTTTATCATCGGCCTTTTAGTCATGTTGTTTATCCAATAGGGCGGCTATCCCGAGGTCACCTATTACTCGTGATGCTTCATAAGAAACGTCACGAATGAAACCACTTTCCCCACCGCGATTACCACCTTCATAAGAAGGATCCATCGTGACGGGGGCGGCGGCTGGTGATGCTGCGTGCGAGGATCGTTGCTCATTTGGCGCTCTCCATTTGGCCAGACCGATGACAGTTATCGGCCCCCGTAGGCGCAGTTGAGAGCTATGTTCCGGAGCGTTTATACCTCGGGTATGCCGCGACCGGTCCCGGGCGGGCGCGGCGCGCGCCCCCCGCGAGACACAGGTGGTAGTTAGGGGGACCATCCCCCTGCAGGACTTGTTCTCGTCCCAGCTTCTGAACGGTTCATTGTGAGCTACCATCGCCCGACCGTTCTACGCGCTTTAGACCATCAAACAAGATAAAATATCGCTACGGGCGATAATTTATCGCAATGATCGCCAGTCGCTCTTGTAGAAAGCGTTTCTACAAGAGCCCGCCATAGCCACGCCCGCGCCACCCCGCCGACATGGCCGGCGTCATGACCTTCACCACCACCATAGTCGACCTGTCGAGGCTAGATCCGCCGACGATCGTCGAGCTGCTCGACTATGAGACGATCCTTGCGCGCAAGGTCGCGCGGATGGTGGCGCTGTTTCCCGATTTCGACGCCACGGTCGACAGCGATCCGGCGATCAAGGTGCTGCAGGTCGCGGCGTATGACGAGCTGCTACTGCGCCAGGACTTCAACGAACGCGTTGTCGGCCGGCTCGTCGCCTGTGCCACCGGCGCCACGCTGGACCATATCGGCGCTGCGATCGGCATCGCCCTGTTCACCGGGGCGCAGATGGGCGAACCGATCGACCTGACCGTCGCCATTATATTCTGCGGGCTGATTCAAGAATTTGCGCTCTCGTGATTGCCACCCGGCGCCCGGTATCTTCTGCCTACATTCCGCCACTTCCACCCACCCCGTCATCCAGCGAGCGGTATGCGGCGATGGTGAGATGGAAAAATCGTTGCTGCCCCATGGACCACGTCCCGCATGACGGAGCGCGCTTTGCACGCTAACACCCGGCCCAAATCCCGGAGCCAAGACATGTCAGACCCCTCGCCGCTCGCGCTTCCCTTTCCGTCCGCGCCCGCCATCGCCGGCGTCACCCCGCACGTCGCCCGCGCGCACTACAAGAGCTGGGACCGCTGCGACCTGACGTTCGTCACGCTCGATCCCGGCACGAGCGTCGCCGGCGTGCTGACGCAGAGCAAATGTCCGTCGCCCGAAGTCGAATGGTGCCGCGCCGCGCTCACGCTCGGCAACGCGCGCGCGCTGGTGGTCAATGCGGGCAATTCGAACGCCTTCACCGGATCGCGCGGGCGGGCGGCGGTCGAGGCGATCGCGGCGCGCACCGCGGCGCATCTCGGCTGCAAACCGTCCGACGTGTTCGTCGCCTCGACCGGCGTGATCGGCGTGCCGCTGCCGATCGACAAGGCCGAGGCCGGGCTCGACGCCGCGTTCGCGGCCGAGCCGTGCGGCTGGGAAGACGCCGCCGCGACGATCATGACCACCGACACCTTCACCAAGGGCGCGACCGCGACCGCGGTGATCGGCGACCGGACGGTGACGCTGGTCGGCATCGTCAAGGGATCGGGAATGATCGCGCCGGACATGGCGACGATGCTCGGCTTCGTCTTCACCGACGCCGCGGTCGAGCCGGCGTTCCTGCAGGCCGCGCTGTCCGCCGCTAACGCGCCGAGTTTCTCGTGCATCACGGTCGACAGCGACACCTCGACCAGCGACACGGTGCTGGCGTTTGCGACCGGCAAGGCGGGCAATGTCGCGCTCGCCGACGACGACAGCGTCGGTGCGGACGCGTTCCGCGCCGCGCTTGCCGATGTTTGCCACCAACTCGCGATGCTGGTGGTCCGCGACGGCGAAGGCGCGAGCAAGCTGATCGAGGTGCGCGTGACCGGGGCTGACAGCGACCTCAGCGCGCACCGCATCGCCAAGAGCATCGCCAACTCGCCGCTGGTGAAGACCGCGATCGCCGGCGAGGACGCCAATTGGGGGCGCGTGGTGATGGCGGTCGGCAAGGCGGGCGAACCCGCCGAACGCGACCTGCTGGCCATCCGCTTCGGGGATACGCAGGTTGCGGAGCGCGGTCTGGCGGTCACGGGGTATGACGAGGCGCCGGTGACAGCGCATCTGAAGGGCCGAGAGATCGAGATCGGGGTCGACCTGGGCCTGGGCGAGGGCCGCGCGACCGTGTGGACGTGCGATCTGACGCACGGCTACATCTCGATCAACGCGGATTATCGGAGCTGACCCCCTCTCCCATTGGGAGAGGGGCAGACCGCGAAACGGTCGCGGGGTGAGGGTGAGGCACGCACCACCCTCACCCTTCCGCGGCTGCGCCGCTCCCTCCCTCTCCCAACGGGAGAGGGACGTGCTTACGCCAGCTCACCCTCGAGCCAGGCCTTCAGCCGGCCCTTGGGCTCCGCACCGACCTTGGTCGCGGCGGGGGCGCCGCCCTTGAACAGGATCATCGTCGGGATGCCGCGGACGCCGTACTTGCCCGGCGCGTCGGGGTTCTCGTCGATATTGAGCTTGGCGATCGTCACCTTCTCGCCGAGCTCCTCCGAGATTTCCTCGAGGCTCGGTCCGATCATCTTGCACGGGCCGCACCATTCGGCCCAGAAATCGACGAGCACCGGACCGTCGGCGTTCAATACGTCCGCATCGAAGCTCGCGTCGGTGATCTGCTTGGTAGCCATTATAAAGTCTCCTTGGTTGTACGCAATCTAGGCGCGCTGTCGCCCCGCCTCAACCACCGGGCCGCTAGCTTTGCTCCGCAGGCCGATAGTGCGGCTTGTGCGCAGCGATGAGCTCGGCCGGCAGGTCGAGCATCGTCGGGCCGGCAGTGTAGAGCAACGCCGCCTCGATCGTCCGGTCGGGGAAGATCACTGCCAGCGCCGCGGCATAGGCGGCGATCTGGCGGACGTGATAGTCCGGCAGTTCGGACAGCGTCCGCGGCGCGCGCCGGCCGGTCTTGAAATCGACCACGCGGACGCGGGTCGGTTCGATCAGCAGGCGATCGACGGTGCCCGACACGACGATCCCGTCGGCCAGCGTCGCGGCGATCGGCGCTTCCGCCAGCGTATCCGGCCCGAACAGCTCGGCAAAGCGCGGGTCGCCGAGGACAGCGATTACGCTGCCGGCTATTTCCGAACGCGCGTCTGCCTGCTCGACGCCACCGGCCTGTGCGAGCCAGCGATCCGCCGCGGCCACGCGGGCCTCCGGCTCGACGGAAGGCAAGCGCTCGAACAGCGCGTGAATCAGTCGCCCGCGCTCGGCGGCAACGCGCATCGCCGGGGTCGGCGGCGGATCGGACACCGCATCCTCGCCCAGCGCGGAGGGCGACAGCGGACGCGGCGGGCGTGCTTCCTGCGGTGCCGGCTGGTGCGCCCAGTCGGGCAGAGCCGCAGCAGGGTCGGTGGCAGTCGAGACAGGTGCTTTGCGCACGATCACCGCCTGCGGCTCGCTGCCCGCGAACACCCGCTCGCCCTCGCCCGCCGGCAGCCCGAGCTCGGTAAACGCGCGATCCGCGGCGGCGTACCAGCTCGACACCGGCGGCACGCCCTTCGCCTTCGGCCCAAGCGCGCCGGCGATCACCAGCCGCTCCTCCGCGCGCGTCGCCGCGACGTAGAACAGCCGCCAATGCTCCTCCAGCTCGCGGCGTTCGGCGGCGGTCGTCACCGCGTCGAGCGGCCCGCCGCGCTCGCTGCTGCGCGGACGGAACACCGGGATCGGTGCATCGCCCGGCTCCGGCGACCATTTCAGGATCGATCGCGGCGCGGCGGTCGGATCGGCGGTCGCGTCGGCCAGGATCACCAACGGCGCCTGCAACCCCTTCGCCCCGTGCGCGGTCATCACCCGCACCGCGTCGAGCGGCGCCGACGGATCGCGGACGATCTCGACATCGCCGCGGTCGAACCAGTCGAGGAAGCGCTGCAGCGACGGCGTCGTCGTCCCCTCGAAGGTGAGTGCAGCGTTGAGCAGCTCCTCGATCGGATCACGCGCTTCGGTGCCGAGCCGTTCGAGCAGCTTCCGCCGCCCGTCCAATGGCCCCGACAGCAGCTCCTCCAAGAACTGATACGGCGTGGCGATATCGGCGCGGCCGAGCATCGCCAGCAGCGGTGCCAGCCGTTCGGGCGGCTGGGTGCGGCCGAGATGACGCCAGA
>Ga0247813_10000183_pt1 | contig 72730 bp, 71 predicted proteins | sample UWRJL169409C1_FD_180719 | JGI IMG/M metagenome (GOLD analysis project Ga0247813, IMG submission 180719) | Plant litter microbial communities from Arlington Agricultural Research Station in Wisconsin, United States - UWRJ-L169-409C-1 | ecosystem: Environmental > Terrestrial > Plant litter >... | reverse complement strand
CGGTGGGCGAGGGTCTTCGAGCTCGGCCGGCGCAGACAGGCGCGGGCGCACCCAGCGCCGGAAGATGGCGCCCTGGAGCGTCCCCTGCGAACCGCGCACCGTGCCGACGGCGAAGAGCAGCACGGCGACCCCGAGCAGCACGAAGGCAGCCGTCGACGTGCCGAGCAGGACGACGACAGCCAGCAAGACCGCCGTCAGTGCCGCCCCGAAGCGCGGGCCTCGGGGGTCGATGCCCGCAGGAGCGCCGGCTGTCGGTGTCGGGGAGGTGGTCTCGGTCATGCTCGTCTCGTCTCTGATCGTGCCGGGCGCTGAGCCTCGAACTCCGGGACCACGTCGAGAGCCGCGACGGCCTGGGTGGGGGTCATCGCACCGGAGCTGCGCCCTCGTTCCAGGCCTGCGCCGTCGAGCACGATCACCGTCGGTGTCCGCAGCACCCGGAGCGTCCGCACCAGGTCCGGGTGCTGCGCCGCGTCCAGCTCGACGTGCGCGACCCCTGGTGCGTCGTCGACCAGGCGGCCGAGGACAGCGGCCGTACGACAGCACGGGGTGCAGACCTCGGAGGAGAGCTGGACGAAGGTCGCCCGGCGCCCGAGCGTCGCACCCGCGGCCTGCACAGCATCGAGGAGCAGCTGGTCGGCCAGGGGAGCGGAGTCCCGAGCGGGGCGCACGGACCGCACCGTCCCGGAGCGCTGAGCCCGGACCCACCAGGCGGCCGAGACGATCCCGAGCAGCACGACCAGCAGGACGGCACGTCCACCAGACGTCGTGAGGAGAGAGGTCATGAGCTCCTGCGATCGTGGTGGTCCGGCGGGTCGGTGCAGTGAAGCACGCCAGGACGATGATCGGTGCGGTCGGGTGCCCATATCTCACCAGTCGAACCTGATCCGCGCTTCCTGGTATAAATAGTGTGCCAAGCGCCTACCGCTAGACGGAGAGCACCCAGATGACCTCACCACCCACACCAGCAAGGACGAGATACCCAAGACCGCCCGTCACCCTCCACGAGGCGGAGACCGTCTGGCGTGACCTCGCGAGCGCTGCCACGGCCGACGGGGCGAAGCCGGAGACCGTGCGCCTCGCCGTCATCGTGGGGCTCGTCCGGTGCACAGGTGCCCGCTATTCCGACCTGCTGCGCTGCACGGTCGACTCCTTCGACCTCGAGGAGGGGAGCGTGGTGGTCCAGCACGGCAAGCACCGGGTCGCGCACGAGCACCTGCTCGACGACAGCGCCCTCGTCGTGCTGCGACGTTGGCTGGTCGTGCGAGACGAGCTGTGCGTCGAGCTGGAAGGGTCGGTCCCGCGCGCACTCCTGCTCACCGTCCACCACACCCACGACAACGGGGTCACTGTCGCTGCGGGGCTGCCCATCACCCGGCAGGGGCTCGTGCTCTCGTGGCGGCGGTTCGTCCAGCGCACCAACGCACGGCACGCAGGGGTGCGGCCGCCGCTGCCGACACGCTTCGAGCAGGTGCGCAGGGCCTGGGCGGCCACCGACGAACCCTGAGCCGGACCAGAGAGGTCTGAGAGGACCACGACGGGCACCTACCATCGTCTGATGCCCTCGTACCGCGTGGTCCTGACCGTCGGAGCCCTTGTGCCGGGCGTCGCCGCCCCTGACGTGCTGCCGGCAGCAGCCCAGGCGGCACGAGACCTCGTGACCGTCGAGGCCTACGACGTCGGCGTCGTCTCTGGCGAAGCCCGACTCACCGTGAGGTTCACCGCCGACGACGACGCGTCGGCCTGGCGTGTCTACGACCACGTCTGCTCGACCACGGGAGTCCTCGTCGACGTCCCGGCCGCGCGGCTCACCCAGCGCTACGGACCCAGGTGGCACCCGGTCCGTCGGGGCTGAGCCGTCGGGGCTGTCTCACCAGACCGTCCTGCCGCGGCACCCGTGGCGCCCGGTGCGACGGCGTCCTAGTCTGGTGCTCTCCTCATCGGCGAGGGCGGGACCATGGTGTGGATCGTGCTTCTGGTGGCTCTGCTCGTCGGCGTGCTCGCGGCCTGGGTGCTCGTCCGGCGGGCTCGCTCGTTCCCGCGCGCCCGTCCCTCGTCGAAGCCGGCGACACGCGAGATCGACCCCTTCGAGATCCTCGCCCTGCAGCTGCGCCTCTCGACTCTCGCCACGCAGATCCAGCGCATCGAGCACGACCAGAGCTCTCTGGCCCGGGCCCACCACCTGCGGGCCACCCAGTACGCCTACGACGCGATCCTGCGTCAGGCGAGCCTGCTCGTCGGGCTCGACGACCAGTCGCGATCACCGGCGACAGACGACCTGGTGAGCGACACCTGGGTGGTCGACGAAGACGAACGGATGCGGCAAGAGCTCGAGCTCTGCGCGAGAGGCTGGTCGTGGTGACGGCCACCTGGGAGGGCGTCACCACGCAGGGATGTCGCTGACCTGCCAGCCCCGCACGACGGGCACCGTCCCGCCGGCTGTCTCAGACGCGACGAGCTGGTCGTAGGAGGCGAGGTCCCGCGGACGCAGCAGCACGGCCAGCTCGACGCCCGTCCCGTACGCAGGCGTCGCGAAGACCGCCCTGTGCACGTGGCACCATTCCCGCAGGACGTTCTCGAGACGACCCGCCGAGGCGTGGTCCGTCTCGAGCACGACCTCGACCCGGGGCTCGCGAGCCACGACGGTCGCCCTGTCGAGCACCTCGCTCACCGACGACGAGTAGGCCCGGACGAGGCCACCGGCCCCGAGCAGGACGCCGCCGAAGTACCGGGTGACCACCACGACCAGGTCGGTGAGCCCGCGGTGGCGGAGGACCTCGAGCATCGGCACACCGGCAGTGCCCGACGGCTCACCGTCGTCCGACGAGCGCTGCCTGTCGGCGCGCTGCCCGACGACCAGCGCCACACAGCTGTGCCGGGCGTCCCAGAGCTCCTTGCGGACAGCCGCGACGACAGCGTCAGCCTCGTCGACAGACTCCACGTGCGTAGCCCGGGCGATGAACCGCGACTTCTTGATGACGAGCTCGTGGACCGTCGTGCCCTCGACGGTCGACGGCAGCACGAGATCTGCCGGCAGGTCCGCGGGCAGCTCGAGGCGAGGGGTCGGGTCCACCGGGCGAGCCTACGCGTGCCCACGCAGGCCCGTGCAGGACCGGGTGTCCCCGGGTGCGCCTTCCACGGGCTCGTCCGAGACTGGAGTGGACCCATCCACCGGCGGAAGGAGCACACCGTGCCACGCGAAGACCCAGGACCGAGCGTGAAGGACCCCGAGCTCTACGAGAAGCTCCGCGACGAGGGCAGCTCGAAGGGCAAGGCGGCCAGGATCGCCAACGCGGCCGCGCGAGACTCGCGGTCGCAGGTCGGCAAGCGGGGCGGCGACTCTCCGCCCTACGACGAATGGACCGTGGCAGACCTGCGCGGACGTGCGAAAGAGGTCGGGCTGACCGGGTACTCGTCGATGCGCAAGGCCGAGCTGATCGAGGCCCTGCGTAGCTGAGGGCCAGCTGAGGACGCTGCTGCACCGTTCAGCTGAGACTGCGTTCAACTGTCGTACCGTTCAACTCACGCACCGCGCAGCCTGATGACCGCCGTGGCTCCCTGCCGCTGTCATCGACCAGCCCTCCGCAGCCCTCGATGGACGCATCCACTGCTCAGATGCGACGAAGGCTCCGACCGTCTCGGTCGGAGCCTTCGTCGTCAGGGGGGGTCTGTGACCCTTCACTCCTGGGTCAAGAGGACTTCTTGGCCTTCTCGTCGGCCTTCTCGGCTGCACCGACCTCGGTCGTCTCGTCGGCGGTGCTCAGCGAGCCCCCCGAGGACTCCAGGTGGGCGCGCACGAACCAGTGGAACAGCTCGAGCTCGTGCAGGTGACCGATGAGCAGGTCGTTCGTGACGTCGTCGAGCTCTTCGACGTCGGTCGCGGCCTTGCGGTGGTCCGTGATGACACCCTGGTACACCTCGTCGAGGGCACCGAGGTGCGCGATCGTCGTGGCACGGCCGAGGGAGTAGTCGTCCCAGGAGCGCTCCGACACGATCACGCCGGGCGTCCCGCGGGGAGCGACACCGAGGGTCGCGATGCGCTCGGCTGTCGCGTCGACCATGAGGCGGACGGCGTCGACCTGAGGGTCGAGCATCTCGTGGACCGCGATGAAGTGCGGGCCCACGACGTTCCAGTGGATGTGCTTGAGCGTCAGCGCCAGGTCGTTCAGGGCGGTGAGCCGGAGCTGCAGGATCCGGGCGACCTCCTGGCCCTGCTCAGGCGTGAGCGAGGGGACGGTGTACTTGGGCAGTTGCTTGCGAGCCATCATGTTCGCAGTCCTCCAGACGTGATCCGATGGGTGGTGAACCACCTGTCTCCATCGTGCACCTGGACGGCGGACTTCGCAGAAGTTAGACGCGCTGCCCTGACGCATCATGGCCGGTGGGGAGCCCGTTCCGCAGCAGCAGGGCCAGCGCGAGAGCGGCGACAGCCCCCAGCACGGCGAACCACGGCCAGGTCATCGACGACGTCGAGCCGGACACTGCCGAGAGCGCACCAGCCAGCAGCGCGACCAGCTGGCCGACGAGGTTCAGCACGGCCGACCGGCGCCCCTCGGCGACGAGGACCGCGGCCTCGACCTGGGTACGAGGAGCAGCGACGGTGGCGAACCAGCTGAGCCTGAGGACCGCATGGACGAGGACCATCAGCACCGGCGTACGCCACGTGTAGCCCACGGGAGCGGTCAGCACGAAGGGGAGCAGCATCAGCCCGACGGCGATCGCCCCGAGCCCGTATCCGGGCCGCCGGGCGTTGGCCACGGTCCCGGCTGCGAGCCCGAGTGCCGCGACGGTGACGAGCGCAGCCGAGACCTCGCTGCCGGCCATGCCGACGAGCAGCCCGGTCAAGACAGCGACCCCGAGCGCGACGTGGACGGCCCAGCCAGGCACAGATCGACCGATCTCTATCTCTGCACCCTTGCGCGTGCGCGGGGTGGCCGCGGTCTTCTCGGTCCCCTCCGACCGCCGGCTCACGAGTGCCCCCGCACGGCCCTGGCGCGGGCCCGCAGCGCGACCGACGGGTCACCCGACGCCCACCGCAGCACCGTGACCCCAGACCTCGAGAGCTCGAACAGCCTGTCGCGTCGAGCGATATCGGTCAGGCGCCACGCGTGCACCTCGCGTCGGTCGAGCCCGCGCAAGATCTCCTCCGGGAGGGTGTCGACGGCGACCACCTCGTGCCCCTGCGCGCTCCACCGGAGCGCGATCTGCGAGGCCGAGTCGTCGAGGAAGGTCGAGAACAGGTAGACCATGGCGCCCGTGGGGATCTGCGGGGGTCGCTCACGGTGCCGCGGCGCCCCGGCCGGCCTGGCCAGCGCGAGGGCGTGCACCACCCGCTGCAGATGACGCTTGCCGCCCGACATCGGTACGGGGGTGTGGAGACGCCCGAGGTCTTCGAAGCCCAGCCTGTCACCGCCGTCCACGACGACCGTGGCGATGGTCGCGGCAGCCTCACGGGCGATGTCGAGAGATGTCTGCACGTCCGGGGCGGTCTCGCGGTACCCGCCCCACGTCGCGACCTCGGGGCCCACGTCGTCTCGCGAGTCGACGACGATCACCACAGAGGCCTCCGAGGCCGCGAAGGTCCGCCGGACGTAGAGCTCGCTCACCTCGGGGGAGCGACGCGCAGTCGTGCGCCAGTCGACACGTCGGACCGAGTCTCCGGGACGGAACAGGGCGATGTCTCGCAGCTGGGAGCCGTCGCCAGGGCGCCGCGAGCTGTGCGGCCCCGTGAGACCACGCAGCTGGGACCTCACCGGGACGACGTCGAGCCTGCGCACGCGCGGCAGCACGAGCACGTGGTCCGGCGCGACGTGCGAGGCGTCGAGGAACCATCCGCCCTCGTCGGCCAGCGGCACGGCGTCGATGCTGAACAGCTCACGAGGTCCCGTCCGGACCGACGGCGTCGTCAGGTCGACCGTCCGCGCGCCGCCGGGAACAGCGACGAGCGCGTCGAGGGATTCGTTGCCCGGGCTCGACGCCTGCACCCTGACGAGAGAGGCACCGTCCGGGACCTCGAGGGTCAGCGCGACGACCAGCTCGCGGTCGCGCACCGCGGTCCCACCGGCGACAGTCGTCACCCGGACCGGGCCTGTCGGGCGGTTCGCCGCCGCCCAGACCGCCGAGAGCACGAGGGGCACGGCGAGGGCGACGACCTGAGGCCGCCCGAAGACGAGGCCCACGCAGACGAGCACCAGGCCGGTGAGAGCACTCACGACCACCACGGCGTCGCGCTCCCACCTGACCGGCGCAGAAGAGCTGGCGACTGCGGCCTGCTCGGCCCTGCCGCTCGTCATGGCCCTGCCGCTCGTCACGGCCGCACGGACGCGCTGTCCGCCCCGGCCACGGTCGCAGGACCCGCGACCTGGTCGAGCAGGCTGATGACGAGGGTCTCGGTGCTCGTCCCCGCAGCCCACGCAGCAGGGCTGAGCGTCAGGCGGTGCGCGAGGACGGGGACGGCGACGGCCTTGACGTCCTCGGGGAGGACGTAGTCACGTCCGTCGATGACTGCCAGGGCGCGGGCGACGAGCATCAGCGTCTGCGAGCCTCGCGGCGAGGCACCGACCTCGAGGTCAGACAACGATCGTGTGGCGGCAGCCAGGTCCACGCAGTAGCGGATCACGTCGGGGTCGAGCGTGACGTCTTCGACGCCCGACTGCATGGCCAGCAGCGTCTCGGGCGAGACGACGGCCTGGACCGGGCTGAACTCCTGGCGACGGTCGAGCCTGCGGTTCAGCACGTCGAACTCGGCCTCACGGTCCGGGTAGCCGACGGCGAGCCGCACCATGAACCTGTCGAGCTGGGCCTCGGGGAGCGGGTACGTGCCCTCGTACTCGACAGGGTTCGACGTCGCCATGACGTGGAACGGCAGGGTGAGGGGGTACGTCGTCCCGTCGATCGTCACCTGTCGCTCGGCCATGGCCTCGAGCAGCGCCGACTGCGTCTTGGGAGCGGTGCGGTTGATCTCGTCCGCGAGGAACAGACCTGTGAAGACCGGACCCGGCCTGAAGACGAACTCACGCGTCGCCGGGTCGTAGACCGTCGAGCCCGTGATGTCGGCCGGCAGCAGGTCCGGTGTGCACTGGAGGCGCGCGAAGTCGAGACCGAGAGCCGACGCCAGGCTGCGGGCCGCGAGCGTCTTGCCGAGGCCTGGCACGTCCTCGAAGAGGACGTGCCCGCCTGCCAGGATCGCCGCGAGTGCTGTCCGCAGCGGCTTCTCCATCCCGACGACCACGGTCCCGACCTCGGCGAGGACCCGGGCAGACAGCTCGGAGATCTCGGAGACCTGGAGGGAGGTGGGGGCAGGTGCGGAGGTCATGCGGCGCTCCTCGTGAGGGTGGGGGTGCTGGGGTGGGGAAGACGGTGTGCTGCGGACTGCTGGACAGGTGAGGCCTGCTCGGGTGTCGAGACGTGCTGGGCTGCGCGACGGTCACGACACATCATGTCGACCTCGGTGGTGCGGTGCTGGCAGGGTCGATCTCCGTCAGCCGGTCGATCGCTCGCAGCAGGTGGGGGAGCGTCGGCTTGTCGAGGGACGACTCGACGAATGCGTACGTCTCGTCGCCCAGCAGCCTCCGCGCGGCGGGTGCGTCGGCGGGGTCGTCGAGGTCGACACCGAGCAGCCGGAGCCTGGTGCTCGCCGTCGCACGGACCGCGCGCACAGCCCGTGGCGAGACGGCGTCGTCCTTCGACAGCAGCGTCCAGGACAGGTTGGAGACGTCGTCGCGTGCGCCGTCCTTGACCGAGACCTCGGTGCGGGGCCATCGCGGCGACCGTGGTTCCGGCTGGCCGACCACGAAGACCGTGACCGCCACGGCTGCGAGGAAGGCCATGAGGGTGTGTGCGAGGTCGGTCCCCGCGGCGAGCAGCAGCATCGCCGCGACTGCGGCCTCGATCGCTACGTAGACAGCCAGGCGGATCATGCGCCGTCCTCCGTCGATCGGTGAGCCGGCGGCTGGCCCCCCGGAGCAGGTTGTCGCGCCGGACGGCCAGGACCGCCTGCGCCACCAGCTCCGGCAGGCCCACCAGCTCCAGCCTGGCCGCCCGGACCTCCGTCCTCCGCAGATCCCGACGACCGGAGGTCCTCCACGAGCCGCTCGAGAGCATCGGCAGCCGTCGCGCCCTCGGCAGGGGTGATGCGGTGCTCGGTGAACCTCGCGCGGTGGTACAGCCGGAGCAGCGTCTGGACGTCCGCGGGGCTCGCGGACGTCGTCCCGAGGACCGCGACCGTGAACTCTGTCGGCGTCTGCGCGGGCGTCCGGGCTGTCCCGCTCTCCTCGGCGGCGCGCTCGAGCGCGACCCACGCTGCCACCACGTCGTCGGTGGGGTCGGTCGAGGCGCGCAGCCGCTGGGCAGCGAGCCCGGCCGCCTCTTCGAGAGCGGCCACGGGGACGACGGCGATGATCGCCGACGCGCCGTCTCCGACGACAGGGTCGGGTTCTTTCTCGCCCCGGTGCCACGGGGGCAGCCGGCGCCGGACGACCTTGCGGAGAGCCGCGACGATCGCGGCGAGCAGCAAGATCCCGAGGATGACCATGAGGACCGTGCTCGCGCCGTCGCCCTGGTTCTCCCGCTCTTGCAGGAAGTCCTCGGGAGTCGGCTCCGGAGAAGGTGTCGCGGTGATCTCCTCGAGCGGCGCCATCGTCACCGGGACAGGATCAGGCTCGGTGACCTGCCACGGACCGCTGAGCGCGGACCCGACGACGACCAGCAGCAGGAGCAGGGCCGCGAGCGCTGCAGCGGTCGCGGGACCACGGCGCGGCCGACTGGCACCGGGCCGTGGTGCTCGCGCCTGCGCGGGGAGGCTGCTCGCAGGCGCTGAGGTGCGGTTCTGCTGGTGTGGTGACGTCATCGTGGCGCCCACCTTAACGTGCTACGGGCCACAGGGCTGGAGGCCGGAGAAGGTGTGCGGCTCCTCTCCGGTCTGCCGCTCGAGCAGCAGACCGTGCTCGAGCGGAGGCCGGTGCTGCGCTCGGCCGCGTGGCGGTGTCACGAGCGCTTGCGTCCCAGGACGAAGGCGCGCATCCGTTCTCTGCCGACTGTGGCGATCGCGGACAGCGGTATCCCGGCCGGGCAGACGATCGCGCACTCGCCGAAGGTCGAGCAGGGCCCGAAGCTGCGCTCGGCCTCGTCGATCATCGCGACGGCTCGTGAGGATCGTTCCTGCTGGGCCTGGGGAAGGAGTGCGAGGTGCTGGAGCCGTGCCCCTGTGAAGAGCTGGGCGGAGCCGTTGGGGCAGGCTGAGACGCACGCGCCGCAGCCTGTGCAGGCGGCGAAGTCGAGTGCGGTCTCGGCGGTCGCCGTGGTGACGGGCAGCGCGTCGGCGTCGGGTGCGGTGCCTGCGTCGACCGAGACGTACCCGCCCGCCTGGACGACGCGGTCGAGGGCGGACCTGTCGACCACGAGGTCTCGGACGACCGGGAAGCCTGCGGAGCGGAACGGTTCGAGGACGAGGGTGTCTCCGTCGGCGAAGGACCGCACGTGCTGCTCGCAGGCCGGGGTGTTGTCGAGGGGGCCGTGCGGGGAGCCGTCGACGTCGATCCCGCAGCAGCCGCAGATCCCCTCGCGGCAGTCGGAGTCGAAGGCCACGGGTTCGACGCCCTGGGTCACGAGCTGGTCGTTGAGCCGGTCCAGGAGCTCGAGGAGTGTCATCTCGGGGGTCGCGTCTGTGACGACGTAGGTCTCGAAGTCTCCGTGAGCATGTGCCGACTGCTGGCGCCAGACCCTGAGCGTGAGCCTCACGTGTAGCTCCTCGTCTGCAGCGGGACGGCGGTGAAGGTCAGGGGTTCGTCGTGGCGCACGAACCGTCCGCCGTCTTCTGGGGGTGTGGTGGGTGACTCCCAGCCGGAGACCAGGCACCAGGCGTCGTCGTCGCGGCGGGCCTCGCCGTCGTCGGTGACGTGGTCGGCGCGGAAGTGGGCTCCGCAGGACTCGTCCCGGTCGAGGGCGTCGAGGCACAGCAGCTCTGCCATCTCGAGGTAGTCGGCGACCCGGCCTGCACGCTCGAGCTCTTGGTTGAGCTGGTCGCCGGCGCCCATGACCCGCACGTCGCGCCAGAACTCGGCGCGCAGCGCACGGATCTCCTCGATGCCCCGTGAGAGCCCTTCGGGGGTGCGGGTGACACCTGCACATCTGTAGAGGATCTCGCCCAGCTGCTGGTGGAACCTGTCTGGTCCTCGGGTGCCCGTGCTCTCGAGCAGGCGGGCGATGCGTTCTTCGACGGTCCGCAGCGCATCGGTCACGGCGTCGTCGTCGAGCGGCAGGACCGGGGTGCCGAGCAGTGGAGCGAGATAGCTGGGCACCGAGTAGGGGAGCGTGAACCATCCGTCGACGCAGGCTGACAGGAGTGAGTTCGCGCCGAGCCGGTTGGCGCCGTGGTAGCCCCAGCCGGCCTCGCCGCCGACGAAGAGCCCGGGGACCGACGTCATCATGTCGTAGTCGGACCACAGGCCGCCCATCGCGAAGTGGGCACCGGGCGCTATCCGCATCGGCGTCTCGAAGGGGTCGTCGCCGGTCGCGCTCTGGTACATGTCGAAGAGGTTCGAGTAGCGCGCGTGGACGACGTCCCGTCCGAGGCGTGCGAGGGCGTCCGAGAAGTCGAGGTACACGGAGTTCGCGAGCGGGCCGACACCGAAGCCGGCGTCGATGCGTTCCCGTGCCGCCCTGGAGGCGACGTCGCGGGGGGTGAGGTTGCCGTAGGTGGGGTAGCGACGCTCGAGGTAGTAGTCCCGCTCGGCCTCGGGGATCTCTCCGGGAGAACGAGGGTCTCCGGCGACCACGGGGACCCAGATGCGTCCGTCGTTGCGCAGCGACTCGGACATGAGGATCGTCTTCGACTGCCACTCGCCCGAGAGCGGCAGCGCCGTGGGGTGGAACTGGACGAAGCAGAGGTTGGAGACGAGGGCGCCGCGCTTGTGCGCGCGCCACACGGCCGTCGCGTTGGAGCTCTTGGCCAGGGTGCTCTTGTGGAAGATGTTCCCGTACCCGCCTGTGGCGAGCACGACGGCGTGCGCCGTCACTGCTCGGACCGCGCCTGTCACGAGGTCTCGCACGACGACCCCCTGGGCGCGGCCGTCCGCGACGACGAGGTCGAGCATCTCGTGGCGGGTGTGCAGCGCGACCGTCCCACGGTCCACCTGTCGCAGGAGAGCAGCAGCACCGGCGACCTGGAGCTGCTGGCCGGTCTGGCCCCGTGTGTAGTTGGTCCGGGAGACCTGGACGCCCCCGAAGGAGCGGGTGGCCAGGCTGCCGCCGTACTCCCGGGCGAAGGGGGCGCCGATCGCCGTCATGTGGTCGATGACCCGGACCGACTCCTGGCCGAGCCTGAAGGCGTCGGCCTCGCGGCCGCGGAAGTCCCCACCCTTGATGGTGTCCTTGACGAACCTGGAGACCGAGTCGTTGTCGACCGAGCGTGCTCGGGCCGCGTTGATGCCGCCCTGGGCGGCGACCGAGTGCGCCCGGCGCGGGGCGTCGTGGTACGTGAAGCTCTCGACGTCGTACCCGAGCTCGCCGAGCGCGGCGGCTGCGCCCGCGCCGGCCAGGCCGGTGCCGACGACGATGATCTTGAGCCGGCGGCGGTTGCTGGGGCTGACGAGGTTGTAGTGCAGCCGTCGGTCGTCCCAGGCGCGCTCGGGCGGGACTCCCGGGACGTTGCCGTCGATCGCGTCCCCGATGATCCGGAGCGTGTCGACGTCGAGGACACCGTCTCCGGTCTTCTCGTGCGTGGTCATGACACGGCTCCTGTCAGGACGGCGAGCGGGATGAGTGCGTTGCCGAGCAGCAGCGTGAGACCGACGACGCCGGCGAGCGCTGCGGCGACAGCACGCAGACGCCGGCCCGTACCGCCGAGGTCGTTGACGACGCTCCACAGGCCGTGGGCGACGTGGAGCAGGAGCACGACCATCGCGGCGACGTAGAAGAGGGCGACGACCGGACGCTCGAAGCTGTGGACGAGGTTGTCGTAGGCGTTGCCGTGCTCGAAGCGGTCGCTGGCCACCGGCGCTGCACCGACGGTGAGGTCCAGGACGTGGAAGACGACGAAGAGCAGCAGGACAGTGCCCGTGACCATCATGGAGCGGGCCTGGAACGCCCGGACTCCCCGCAGCCGCCTGCGCGGGTACGGACCGCGGGCACGACGGGCACGGCCCCGGACGACGACGGCCGCGCAGACGTGCACGACGAGGCAGAGCGTGAGGACAGCCCGGAAGATCCACACGAACCAGCCCTCGGGCACAAGGGGCGCGAGCAGGTCGCGCTGCAACCAGAAGGCGTAGTGGTTGAGCTCGTCCTTGCCGAGGAACACCTTGAGGTTGCCGAAGAGGTGGAACACGGCGAAGGCGACGAAGACCGTGCCTGTCACGGCGAGCGCCACCTTGAGCACCCAGGTGGGTGGGAGAGGCTGGCGGGAGGTGACGGGACGAGCCGCAGAGCGCGCCCTGTGGTCGACGGTTCTGACGGGGTGGCTCACGCAGCAGGACCTCCTGGTCGGCGAGCCGCCCGCCCGGAATGTGACGTGGCTCCCGGTCAGCGTAGGAGGGACGTGACCTGCAGCACTGGGACGAGAGTCCTGGTACGGGGTGGTGCGCGGTGCTGAGCGCCGCCTCCCGCTACGCCAGCAGCGACACGGCGTGCTGCCCGGCGACCGCCGCGGCCAAGAAGGCCGCAGGGTCCTGGGCCGTCCCACGCCCCATCGTCGACAGGCGGACCGGTGAGCCCTCGAGGGCCTCTGCGAGCGCCGGGGTCGCCTCGACGTCGACGAGGGTGTGCCGGGCTGTCGCGCTGGCGAGGGTGAGCGCCTGCTCGCGGACCGTCGCCTCGAGCGCGTGCGGGTCGTGGTCGGTCTCGGCGAAGCTGTCGGCGACCTGGCCGAAGCCCGGGACGGGGACGTCGGCCCTGAGCAGAGCGACCCGTCCGTAGGCGGTGAGGGAGTGGTGGGAGATCCCCTGGTGGCGGGGGCGGGGGTCGGCCCCGGACACCCGCAGGGAGGCGACGGGGCGTCCGCCGAGGGTGGCTGCGGCGTTGACGGCCTCGCCCGCGGCGACACCGGAGAACCCCCAGCGGGTGCCTGTCCCGAGGTTCCCCGGTCCCTGGGCGACGACGGCGAGGTCGGCGTCGAGGACGTGGCGGGCGGCGAGGAGCCCGGTGTGGACGGTCACGGCCTCGTGGTCGCCGCCGTAGGCCTGGCCGACGGTGATCGTGGCGTCGGTCCAGCCTGTCTGGCGCAGGGTCGAGACCGTGCGGGAGAACCAGGCGGGGAGCGCGCCGCCGTCGGTCATGACGTAGACGATGCGCGGCTGCGTGCGTCCGAGGACCTCGGCGTGGTGGCGGGCACCGGCGATGATCGCGGGGAGCGCGGAGTGGAGGTCGGCGACGACCACGGGCATGGCGTCGAGGTCGTCGGCGTCCTCGAGCGTCTCGTGGTGGGGTGACTCCTGCTCGTCGATGCCGAGCACCATGGTCTGGTGGGGCGTGTAGCGGGCCTTGACGAGGTGCCCGGGCCCGTCGGGGACCGATGCGCGGGCCACCTGCTGGTCGTCGCTCGGCAGGACGGCGACGACGAGGGCGTACCCACCGGTGCCCAGGCCCCTGTCGAGGGCAGTGGTGTTGAGCAGGACGTGGTCGCCGACGACGGTCGGTCCGACGAGGGCTGGGTAGGCGAGCGCACGGAGGGTGCGGGGCGCCTCGGTCGAGCCGTCGGGGGCTGTGCTCGGGTCTGTCGTGACGGTGAGCTCGAGCGCCCCGTCCCAGCTGCTGCCTGTCGAGAGGATGCGTGCACCGCGCCAAGTCATCACGGGTCAGACGCTACTCGACGGCGCGGGAGGCCGGTGGTCCACAGCCTCGCCCTGGTCACCTCGCCCGCCACGGCCGTCTCGTGTCGGGCGTTGCGCGCGCGTGGCGGGCGCTAGCGTAGGGGCGTGCCTGCGACCACCCCACCTGCTGCCCGACTCCTGAACCTCGTCATCGCGCTCATGAACACGCCGTTGCGCATGACCAAGGACGACGTCCGCGCATCCGTGGCGGGCTACGACGAGGCGGCGACGACCGAGGCCTTCGAGCGGATGTTCGAGCGTGACAAGGACTCCCTGCGTGCCCTCGGCGTCCCGATCGTCACGGTCGACTCGGGCGGGCACGCGCAGGACGTGGGGTACAGGATCGACAAGGACGCGTACGCCCTCGAGGAGGTCGACCTCACCCCGGCCGAGCTCGGTGTGCTCTCCCTCGCCGCCCAGTTCTGGCAGGACAGCGCTGTCGCGGTCGACACGACGAGGGCGCTGACCAAGCTGCGGTCGGCGGGGGAGTCGGCCGAGCTCGGCGAGGCCGCGGACGCCGTGGCAGGTCTGGCGCCGCAGGTCCGCTCTGTCTCCGACGCCTACGAGACGCTGCTCGACGCCGTCGTCGAGCGTCGCGCGGTCACCTTCACCTACAGGGCCGCGAGCACTGGGCAGGTGCTGCGCCGCACCGTCGAGCCGTGGCGTGTGGTCGTCCGCGACGGCGGCTGGTACCTCCTCGGGCACGACCAGGACCGCCGCGCCGCGCGCGCCTTCAAGCTGACCCGCGTCGAGGGGCAGGTGCGGGCCACCGGACCCGCCGGCGCCTTCGACATCCCCGCCGACCTCGACGCCGACGCGCTCATCGGGCTGCGCCGCCCGGCCCCGCTGCGCTCGGCTGTCCTCGCGCTGCGGCCCGAGCGAGCCGGTGCGCTGCGTGCCCGTGCGCGGGTCCACGGCGACGAGACCGGTGGTTCGGTGCCAGGCCGGGACGTCGTCGTGGTCGACTTCACGTCGGTGAGGACGATCGCGGACGAGGTCGCCGGGTACGGTGACGCTGTCGTCGTGCTCGACCCCCCGGACGTGCGCGCCGCCGTGATCGACAGGCTGCTCGCCGCGACCAGACTCACCGGACCGACCGAAGGAGCGCACCGTGGCTGAGCGGGCGACAGAACGCTTCGTGCGCCTCGTCGGACTGGTGTCCTTCCTCGAGGCCTCGGGCCCCGTCCCCGTGGACGAGCTCGCGCGGCACTTCGGTGTCACCGCGAAGCAGATCCTCGCCGACGTCGACACCCTGTGGGTGTCAGGGACGCCGGGCTACTGGCCGGACGACCTCATCGACTTCGACGCCGACTCCTACGACCGCGGCGTCGTGCACCTCACCGAGGCCCGCGGCATGACCCGCCCGCTGCGGCTCGGCACCCGGGAGGGCATCGCGCTCATCGCCGCGCTGCGTGCGCTGCGCGAGGCCGTGTCGGCCTCGGGAGACGACGAGCAGGCGCGGGTGGTCGAGTCGGCCCTGACCAAGCTGACCGTCGCCACGGGAGACGCGGCGTCTGCGCTCGACGTCCGCGTGACTGTCGACGCGTCGCAGGAGGTCCTCGCGGCGATCCGGTCTGCCACGACCACCGGCCGCAGGCTCCGGATCGACTACGTCGACGCCTCTGACGTGACGACCCGACGTGTCGTCGAGCCCTTCCGCCTGGTCCCCTCGGACGACGTGACGTACCTGCACGCGTGGTGCCTGGACGCCCAGGGGGAGCGGACCTTCCGCACCGACAGGATCCTCGCGGCCGAGGTGGTCGACGAACCTGTCACGCACACCGCCGGCCGGTCCGAGGGGACCCGCGCCTACAGGCCCGCAGGAGACACCGTCGTCGAGCTCGTGCTCTCGGCCCAGGCGCGGTGGATCGCCGAGCAGGTCCCCGTCGAGTCCGTGACGAACATCGACGAGACCCGCTTCGCCGTGACTCTGCGCGTCGCGAACCCGTCGTGGTTGCGCCTCTTCCTCCTGCGCAACGCCCCGCGGCTCATCGCGGTCGGGCCCGACGAGGTCCGCGAAGACGTCGCGGTCGCCGCGCGCCTGGCTCTCGCGGAGTACGAGGCGCTGGGGTTGCACGGGGACGAGAGTGCAGAGGGTGGCGAGAGCGCAGACGGCACGCAGGGCGCAGCCCGCGCCGAGGGTGCTGCCGGTGCCGAGGGTGCTGCCGGTGCCGACGGCCTCGACAGTGCCAGCAGGGCTGGTGGGGCCGCTCAGGACGTGCGGCCCCCCGTCGGGGCCTAGGCTGGCTCGCATGTGGTTCTGGATCTGGTTCGTCCTCGTGGTCGCCGCCCTCGCGGGTGCCGTGCTGCTCGCGCGCTCCCTCTGGCGGCGCCTGCGCCGCACGGCACGCACCGGCGGTGAGGCCCTGGCCACCCTCGAGAGGTTCGCCGAACGGGTCGAGGCCCTCGAGGGCGTCCCCGTCGGGCCAGAGCCGCGAGGCGTCGACGTCTTCGCCGACGCGGCCGCCCGCCACGACCTCGCCGAGCTCGTCGCGGACCGCCGTGCGCAGCGACGCAGCCGGCGCCGCGCACGCTACGCCGCAGACGCGGACCGCTACGAGACGTGGCGCACCATCGACCTCTGACGATGTGTCAGCGGCATTGAGCACGGGCCTCGCGTGGTGCAGACTGGGTGAAGCGCTTCGACGAAGAAGCGCCTGCACCAGGCAGATACTTCGGGCAGGTACCCTTCGCAGTGCGTCACCGGATCTACGATGGAACGACCACGCCCACACCAGGAGGCACCCATGTTTGGGAACGCTGTCAAGCCCACGCACCTGCTCATCTTGCTCATCATCATCGTGCTGCTCTTCGGGGCGAAGAAGCTCCCGGACCTCGCCAAGAGCGTCGGTCAGTCCCTGAAGATCTTCAAGAAGGAGATGAAGGAGCTGACCGAGGACGACGACAAGCCCGCGCCGACAGTCCAGGTCGTCACCCCTGAGCAGGGCGCAGCCACACCGCCTGTCACCCCCGTGGACGTCACCGCCAACCCGCCGCGGACACCGTCCGGGAGCACCACCCCGCCGCAGGCGTGAGCGTGGCGCAAGGCTCCCGCCGGTCTGAGGAGCGCGCCGAGAAGCTGGCAGCGAAGGGCAAGATGCCCCTGCGCGGCCATCTCCTCGAGCTCCGCCGGCGTCTCTTCCTCGCCGCCCTCGGCATCGTCGTCGGTGCTGTCGGCGGCTGGTTCTTGTACGACCCTGTGTTCAACCTGCTGCAAGAGCCTCTGCTCGACGCTGCCGCGCGCCTCAACCAGCCGATCAACATCAACTTCGGCGGCATGGCCACGGCTCTCGACATGAAGATCAAGATCTCGCTGTTCATCGGCGTGATCATCACCAGCCCGTGGTGGCTGTTCCAGCTGTGGTCCTTCATCACCCCGGGACTGACCAGCAAGGAGAAGCGCTACACCTTCGGCTTCCTCGGCTCAGCGGTCCCGCTCTTCCTCGCCGGTGCCTTCATGGCCTGGATGATCCTGCCGCACGCCGTGAAGATCCTCACCGACTTCCTCCCCGAGGGTGCGACGAACTTCCAGGACGCGCAGACGTACCTGAGCTTTGTCATGCGGCTGCTGCTCGCCTTCGGCCTGGCCTTCGTGCTGCCCGTCGTCATGGTCGCCCTGACCTTCGCGGGTCTGGTCCGAGCCGAGACGTGGGCGAGGGGGTGGCGGTGGGCCATCGTCATCGCCTTCACCTTCGCCGCCGTCATGACCCCGACCCCCGACGCGCTCACCATGATCCTCGTGGCGCTGCCCATCGTGATCTTGTACTTCGCGGCCCTCGGGGTCTGCGTCCTGCGAGACCGCGCGGTCGACAAGCGCACGGCTGAGCGTGACGCCGAGATCGACGCGTACGACGTCTGACCGTGCACCTGTGACCACGACCCCCGCACGAGGCGGGCCGGTCGCCAGAGCCTCGACGGGCGATGGTGACCGACCCCCGGCCCGCCGCACGGTCGGCCTCGTCGTCAACCCGACCGCTGGGCACGGCCGCGGACGCGAGGCCGGGCTGCTGGCCTCACAGCTCCTCACCCGAGCCGGTATCGAGGTCCTCGACGTCTCGGGAGCCTCGGTCGCCGACGCCGTCGCCCGTGCCCGCGCAGCGGCCCTCGACGGGCTCGACGCGCTCGTCGTCGTCGGGGGAGACGGCATGGTGCACCTCGGCGTCAACGCGACGGTCGAGACACCCACACCGCTCGCCGTCGTGGCCACGGGGTCGGGCAACGACTTCGCGCAGGTCCTCGGGCTCCCTGTCCACGACGTCACCGCGTCGGTAGCCCAGGTCGTCGCCGCCCTCGAGCGGCCAGCGCGAGCCGTCGACGCCGTGCACGTCGAAGCCGTCGTGCCGGGCGGTCGGCCGCACGACCCCGCCCACGGCGACGACGCCTGGGGCGGACGCTGGTACGCAGGGGTCCTGTCCCTCGGGCTCGACGCCGACGTCAACGCCCGCGCCAACACCTACAGCTGGCCCTCGGGCCACGGCCGCTATGTGCGGGCGGTCTTCGCCTGCCTCGCCGGGTTCTCGCCCTACGGGTACAGGCTCACGACCGACTCCGGGACGCAGACCTTCCGCGGGACGCTCGTCGCCGTGGCCAGCTCCTCCCAGATCGGTGGCGGGCTGCGCATCGCCCCCGACGCCGCTGTCGACGACGGGCTCCTCGACGTCGTCACCGCGACCGAGCTCTCGCGCCGCGGCATCCTGCGGCTCTTCCCCCGGCTGTACAAGGGCACCCACCTGAGCCACCCGGCCGTGCACGTCTTCCGTACGAGGAGCGTCGTCATCGAGGCCAGCGGCGACGGCCGCGTGCCCCCGGTGGCCTTCGCCGACGGCGAGGTCGTCGGGCCTGTGCCGCTGCGCGCCCAGGTGCACCCTGGGGCGCTGCGCGTGCTGGCCTGACACAGGCCAGGCCGCATCCCGGTCGACCGCGACCTAGGCTGGACGCATGGCACCCCCTTCACGACGCCGCAGGTCCGCACCCACCCCGCAGACCAGCACCCGGTCCACCTCGAGCGGACCGACCCCCGCCGAGCGCTACCAGCAGTACCGCCAGCGGGCCGAGCTCGAGTCCCGCGAGGTCACCGCCTTCCGTCAGACCCTCGACTTCGAGCTCGACGACTTCCAGCTCGAGGCCTGCGCAGCGCTCGAGCGCGGCCACGGTGTGCTGGTCGCAGCCCCCACAGGCGCCGGCAAGACGATCGTCGGAGAGTTCGCGATCCACCTCGCCGTCACCGGTGGTCGCAAGGCGTTCTACACGACCCCCATCAAGGCGCTCAGCAACCAGAAGTACGCCGACCTCGTCGCCCGCTACGGAGCCGACAAGGTCGGTCTGCTGACCGGTGACACCACCATCAACGGCGAGGCACCCGTCGTCATCATGACGACCGAGGTGCTGCGCAACATGCTCTACGCGGGCTCGCCGACCCTCGACAACCTCGGGTACGTCGTCATGGACGAGGTGCACTACCTGGCCGACAGGTTCCGCGGGTCGGTCTGGGAAGAGGTCATCATCCACCTCGCCGCCGACGTCCAGCTCGTGTCGCTGTCGGCGACGGTCTCGAACGCCGAAGAGTTCGGCGACTGGCTCGAGATGGTCCGCGGCGACACGACAGTCGTGGTGAGCGAGCACAGGCCCGTCCCGCTGAGCCAGCACGTCGTCGCCGCCCGGCGCGGCGCAGCCCCTGGTGGGCTCTTCGACCTCTACGCGCACACCGTCGACCCGACGGCACCCGGTCCCAACCCCCCGATCAACCCCGACCTGCTCGCCCTCATGCGCCAGGGCGACTCCTTCCGCGGGGGCGGCGGCCGGGGCCGCGGGTACCGCAGCGCCCGCGGCCAGGGCGGACCCGGCGGGCGGGCCAAGGACAGCGCGCGAGGCTCCGCAGGGACCACGGGCCGTCGCGGGCCGGCACGCTTCACGGTCGTCGACGAGCTCGACCGCGCCCGCCTGCTCCCGGCCATCTACTTCATCTTCTCCCGCGCCGGGTGCGAAGGCGCCGTCGCGCAGTGCGTCGGGTCGGGGCTGCGCCTGACCACCCCCGAGCAAGAGCTCACCATCCGCGGGATCGTCGAGGCCCGCTGCGCGAACATCCCCTCCGAAGACCTCGCTGTCCTCGGGTACTGGGGCTGGCTCGACGCCCTGACCCGTGGGATCGCCGCGCACCATGCCGGCATGCTCCCGCTGTTCAAGGAGACCGTCGAAGAGCTCTTCAGCGCCGGTCTGGTCAAGATCGTCTTCGCCACCGAGACCCTCGCCCTGGGCATCAACATGCCAGCGCGCTCTGTGGTCCTCGAGAAGCTCGTCAAGTGGGACGGGTCCTCGCACGTCGACCTCACGCCGGGGGAGTACACCCAGCTCACCGGACGTGCCGGGCGACGGGGCATCGACGTGGAGGGTCACGCGATCGTCGTCGACCACCCCGGTCTCGACCCCGTCGTCCTGGCAGGGCTCGCCTCCAAGCGGCTCTACCCGCTCAAGTCGAGCTTCGCGCCGACGTACAACATGGCCGTCAACCTCGTGTCCCAGGTGGGCCGCGAGCGCGCCCGCGAGATCCTCGAGACGTCCTTCGCGCAGTTCCAGGCAGACCGCGGGGTCGTGGGGCTGGCGAAGCAGGCCGCCGCGAGCTCGGAGGCCCTCGACGGCTACGCCGAGGCGATGCTGTGCGAGCAGGGAGACTTCCGGGAGTACATGCGGTTGCGCAAGGCGCTGTCCGCACGGGAGACGGAGTTGTCGAAGCGGGCGACCAACGAGCGGCGCAGCGAGGTGGTCCGGGCGCTGGAGGCCTTGCAGCGGGGCGACCTCGTCGAGATCCCGTCGGGGCGGCGCGCCGGATACGCCCTCGTGCTCGACCCCGGGGCGGACGGTGGCTTCGACGGTCCGCGCCCGACGATCCTCAGCACCGACAGGCAGGTCAAGAAGCTCACGGTCGCCGACGTGCCGCAGGGGCTGCGGGTGGTCGGCGAGGTGCGGATCCCGAAGTCCTTCAACGCGCGCAACCCCGGGTCGCGGCGGGACCTCGTCTCGTCGATGAACACCCGTCTGGGGGCCTTCGCGGACACCGCCGACGGGCAGGTGCCCGGTCGGCGCTCGACACGCCGTGGTGCCGGTGACGACGCAGAGCTCGCCCGGCTCCAGGCGGCGCTCCGTGCGCACCCCTGCCACGCGTGCCCCGACCGCGAGACGCACGCGCGCTGGGCGTTGCGCTGGGAGTCGCTCGACAAGGAGCACAAGGCCCTGCTGCGACGCATCGAGGGCCGGACCGGGTCGATCGCCAAGGTCTTCGACCGCATCTGCGACGTGCTGCGCACCCTCGAGTACCTGGAGCGCGACGAGCACGGCGCGCTCGTGGTCACCCGGGCGGGGGAGAGCCTCAAGCGGCTCTACGCCGAGAGCGACCTGCTGCTCGCGGAGTGCCTGCGCCGAGGCGTCTGGGACGACCTCGACCCTGCAGGGCTGGCCGCCGCGGTCTCGACAGTCGTGTACTCGGCGCGCCGCGACGACCGCGAGGACGAGCCGCACGTCCCCGGTGGGCCTGACGGTCGCCTGGCGCTGGCCCTCGACTCGACGGTGCGCATCTGGTCGGCCCTCGACGACCTCGAGGACGCCCACAGGCTCGAGGCGACAGGGCCCCTCGACATGGGTCTGGTCGAGGCCGTGCACAGGTGGGCGTCGGGACGCAGCCTCGACGTGGTGCTCAAGGGGACCGACCTGGCCGCAGGCGACTTCGTCAGGTGGTGCAAGCAGATCATCGACGTGCTCGGCCAGCTGACCAAGGCCTCGCCTCAGGACCACGTCCGCGTGACCGCGAACAAGGCCATCGACGCGATCCGTCGCGGGGTGGTGGCGTACTCGAGCGTGTGACCGGGGGTCGCGCACGTCGCCGCGGGGGCGCAGGTGGTCGCTGCGTCCCCAGGTGGACCACCTGAGCCCACGGGTGGCCTATCGTGGTTCGTCGTGACTTCCATCGTGCTCCGTGGCGGCATCATCCACTCTCCGGCAGACCCCTTCGCCGAGGCGATCCTCGTCGACGACGGGGTGGTGACCTGGATCGGCGCGAACGACACCGCCGACGGTCTGGCCGCCCGGGCCGACCGGGTGATCGAGCTCGACGGAGCGCTCGTGGCACCCGGCTTCGTCGACGCGCACGTGCACGTCGTCGAAGAGGCGCTCGCCCGGTCAGGGGTCGACCTCAGCGCCGTGACGTCCCGCGCCGCGGCCCTCGAGGCGGTCGCCGAGCGCAGCCGGTCGCACTCAGCGGCCGACGGTCCGCTGCTCGCCCACGGCTGGGACGAGAGCCAGTGGGACGACTCCCGTCCGCCCACAGCCTCCGAGCTCGACACCATGACCGGCGGCGCGGCTGTCTACGCGTCGAGGGCCGACGTGCACTGCGCTGTCGTCTCCGGCAGGCTCGCCGACGAGGCCGGGCTGCGCGGTCTGCCCGGCTGGCGTGAGGACGGCTTCGTCACCGGGGAGGCGCACGTCGCAGCGCGAGCCGTCGCGCGAGCGCTGTCACCACAGGCCCGGGACAGGCTCGTCGAGGCAGGCCTGCGCGCGGCCGCAGCCCAGGGCGTGGTCAGCGTGCACGAGAACAGCGCACCGGGCCTGGACACCCGCGAGGGCCTCGCCTCGCTCCTGGCGCTCACGGCGTCAGACGACTCGGGGCTGCCGCTCGTCATCGGATATCGCGGCGAGCTGTGCCGCACAGCCGACGAGGCTCGGGAGATCGCGAGCCAGATCCCCGGTCTGCGAGGCCTGGCAGGTGACCTCAACGTCGACGGGTCGATCGGTGCGCGCACGGCCGCGCTCCGGGCCCCGTACACCGACGCGCCCGGGCACGCCGGTGCGCTCTCCCTCGACGCCGACCAGGTGCACGACCACGTGCTCGCCGTGACCGAGGCTGGCCTCCAGGCCGGTTTCCACGTCATCGGCGACCTCGCGATGGACACGGCGCTCGCCGGGCTCACGGCGGCTGCCGAGACGGCGCGCAGCGCCATGCGCAAGATCGGGCACAGGCTCGAGCACGCGCTGCTCCTCGACGACGCGGCCCTGCAGGCCCTCGTTCCCCTCGGTGTGGGTCTGAGCATGCAACCAGGCTTCGACGCCGCCTGGGGAGGCCCTGGGGGGCTCTACGAGGCACGCCTGGGCAGCGAGCGGGCGGCGGGCATGAACCGCCTCGCCGCGATCGCGTCGGCGGGCATCCCGACGGCCTTCGGCTCTGACGCGCCAGTCACGCCGCTGCACCCCTGGGCGGCCGTCCGTGCAGCCGTGTTCCACCACACCGCCGACCAGCGCATCTCCGCGCGGGCCGCCTTCCGTTCGTCGACGCGCGGCGGCTGGCGCCTGGCGGGGCTCGACCACACCGGTGCCGGTGAGATCCGTGTCGGCGCGCCTGCGCACCTGGCCGTCTGGCGGGCCGAGCAGGTCACCGTGCAGTCCGAGGCCGCCGGGCTGTCGTCCTGGAGCACGGACGCACGGTCGGGCACCCCGCTGCTGCCGGACCTCACCGACCCCGCAGCCACCCCGACCTGCGTCATGACGCTGCGTGCCGGGCGGGCCATCTACGACACCCTCGGCTGAGCCCGAGGCTGGGCCTCGGTCTGGGCCTGGGGCGTGAAGGGCTCGTGGATCCACCCTTGACACGACTCCGAGAGGGACGAGTAGGTTCGTCTGGTGCGCGAGCGCGGCGCTCCGGCGTCCAGGGGTCAGAACCTCTCTCTGCGGGCACCAGACCGGCGATGTCGTCGCAGGTCTGGGTGGGTCCGCGCGTCCAGTAGAAAACGACGTCCTCGGACGTCGGCCCGAAGGACGCGCGGGCCGCCCGCCCACCACAGGCGACCACCAGCCTGTCCCCACCTCGGTGACGTACCCTGCACGGGTGCCCGCCCGACCTGTACCCCGCCTTCTCGCCCTCCTCCTCGCCGCCGCCGGTGGCCTGGTCACGGATCTCGCCTTTCCCGACACCGGCATCTGGGTGCTCGCGCCCGTCGGCGTCGCGATGCTGTTCCTCGCCGGGAACCGCGACGCACCGTGGTGGAACGCCCTGCTCGGGGTGGTGTGGGGGGTCACCTTCTTCCTCAGGCACATCCAGTGGGCGCAGTACGCGGTCGGTGACGTCCCCTGGATCGCGCTGAGCGTCCTCGAGGCGTTCTTCGTCGGGGCGGTCATGCTCGTGTGGACGTGGGTGCGGCGCGTCCCACGGATCGGGCGGAGCGTCCTGCTGCAGGTGCTCTCGTTCTCGACCCTGTTCGTCGCGGGGGAGGTCGCCCGGTCGGCGGTGCCCTTCGGAGGGTTCCCGTGGGGTCGGCTCGCCTTCTCCCAGGCCGAGTCGGCTCTCGGCCGACTGGCCTGGCTGGCCGGGGCCCCGCTCGTCTCCTTCGCCGTCGCGGTGGCCGGTGCGCTGCTCGCGGTCGCCGTGCTCGCCATGCTCCGCGTCCGGCTCATCACTGTCGGTGCGTCTCTGATCGCCGCCGTCGCGATCCTCGCGGTGGGTCTCGCGGTGCCGCTCGGCACGCAGGCAGAGTCCGGCACCCTCGCCGTCGGCGCTGTCCAGGGCAACGTGTCCAAGCCCGGCCTCGACGCCTTCGAGAACCGCCGAGAGGTGCTCACCAACCACGTCGACGGGACGTACTCGCTGCTCGACTCGGTCGACCAGGGTGACCTGGACATCGTGCTCTGGCCCGAGAACGGCAGCGACTACGACCCCCAGGTCGATGCCCAGGCCGCACGCGACATCGACGACGCTGCGGCGGCTGTCGGAGCACCCATCCTCGTCGGGGCGCAGGAGTTCCCCGAGAGCGGCGGCCGGTACAACGTCGGGCTGCTCTGGGAGCCCGGGGTCGGCGTCGTCGACAGGTACGCCAAGCAGCACCCGGCGCCCTTCGCCGAGTACATCCCGATCCGCGAGCTCGTCCGGCCGTTCTCGTCGGCCGTGGACCTCGTGACCAGGGACATGATCGCCGGGACCGAGGTCGGCGTGGTGGACCTCGACTCCGAGCGCCTGGGCCGGACGGTCTCGATCGGTGACGTCATCTGCTTCGAGATCGCCTACGACGGCCTCGTGCGCGACTCCGTGGCAGCCGGCGCGGAGATGCTCGTCGTGCAGACCAACAACGCGAGCTTCGGCCCGACGGCAGAGTCCACCCAGCAGCTCGCCATGTCGCAGATCCGGGCGATGGAGACGGGCCGCGCGACGGTCCAGATCTCGACGGTCGGTGTGAGTGCGGTCATCGCGCCGAACGGGACGGTCGTCTCCCGCACGGGTCTGTTCACCCACGAGCAGATGATCGAGGACGTCGCTCTGCGGACCTCGACGACGCCCGCCGTCGCCATCGGCCCTGCAGTCCCGTGGGTCGTTCTCGCCGCGACGCTGGCACTCCTCGTCGCCGCGGCCGGTGCCGGAGCCCAGCGCCGCCGCGAGCGGGCCGCCGAGGTCACCGGCCGAGGAGCTCCGCGGTCTCGCCCGTCCGCGGGCCGCTCGGCTCCGAAGAAGTAGTGACAGGGACGACTCGCGGCCGGCGGGCGCGCGAGGGCGTACCCCCGGCTACAGTCCTGGGGGTGCGCACAGCGCGCACGGCCTCGGGAGCGTCACCGAGCACGACCGAGAGCCGGCACGGCGAGCAGGGAGCAGGATGGATCCGCAGGTAGACCGCGTCCTCGTGGTCGTCCCCACGTACGACGAAGCACTCACGCTTCCCACGCTCCTCGCAGGGATCCGCGAGCACGCACCGGCCGTCGACGTGCTCGTCGTCGACGACGCGAGCCCCGACGGGACCGGGGACATCGCCGAGACCCTCGCAGCGCAGCGCACGGCCGACCTCGCGGCGGCCGACCTCACGTCCGAGGGGTCACTCGGTGCCGTCCACGTCCTGCACAGGCAGGGCAAGCAAGGACTCGGGACCGCGTACATCGCCGGGTTCCGCTGGGGCCTCGAGCGCGGGTACGACGTCGTCTGCGAGATGGACGCCGACGGGTCGCACCGCCCCGGAGACCTCCCACGCCTGCTCGCGGCGTCGTCCGCCCAGCCGCACCCTGCCCTGGTGCTCGGGTCGCGCTGGGTGCCGGGCGGGTCGGTCGTCAACTGGCCGCGGCACCGCGAGGTGCTCTCGCGTGGTGGCAACACCTACGTGAGGCTCGCGCTCGGGCTCCGCCTGGGTGATGCCACCGGCGGCTTCCGCGCGTACAGGGCCGAGACCCTGCGAGGTCTCGACCTCGGCTCCGTCGCGTCGCAGGGGTACTGCTTCCAGGTCGACATGGCGTGGCGGGTCGCCCAGGCGGGCGGCCGCGTCGTCGAGGTGCCCATCACCTTCGTCGAGCGGACGGCGGGGGAGTCGAAGATGAGCCGTGGGATCGTCCAGGAAGCACTGCTGAAGGTCACCGTGTGGGGCGTCGCGCACCGCGCGCAGCAGCTTCGTAGGCTCGTCACCGGACGCCGTCGCAACAGGTGAGGCGTGGCGGCAGGTGAGACGACCGACTACGCCGCGTCTCCCGGCGGCGTCAGCGCGGGACGCCGCCGCGACGTGCGGCGTCAGCTCGTGAGGGCTGCGCGCACCTTCTGCGACAGGGCCTTGCCGTCGACTCGGCCGAGCCCGGCTGCGGCTGCCTGCACGGCCTTCATGACCGTGCCCATGTCCTTGGGGCCGCTCGCCCCGGTCGACGTGATGGCGTCGGCCACGAGGGCGTCGACCTGCTCGGGGGAGAGCGACGCGGGCAGGTAGCCCTCGATGAGGTCGGCCTCGGCAGTCTCGTTGGCGGCGCGGTCGTCGGCCTTGGCGTCGGCGAAGATCTGCGCGCTCTCGCGGCGCTTCTTGACCTCCGAGGTGAGGACGGCCTGCACCTCCTCGTCGGAGAACTCCCGTGCCACAGATCCCGACTTCTCAGCGGTCCGGACGGCTCCGATGATCTGACGGAGGGTGCCCGTCGTGAACGTGTCACGGGCCTTCATGGCGGTGGTCAGGTCTGAGGTGAGGCGCTCGAGCGTGGTCATGTGACTATCATGCCCGGCTGCGGCAGGGTCCGGGGACGACGAAGGCCGCACTGTCACGTGTCGTGACGGTGCGGCCTTCGTCGTACGGTGCTGTCGGTCAGCGCTCTCGACGACTGCTGTCGATCAGCCCTGGCGACCTCGGCTGGTGCCTGGTGCTCAGGCGCTGCGGCGGAGCTTGCCGGCGCGGAGCAGGGCAAGACGCTCGTCGAGGAGGTCTTCGAGCTCCTTCATCGAGCGACGCTCGAGCAGCATGTCCCAGTGGGTGCGCGGCGGCTTGCCGGACTTCGCCTCGGGCCTGTCGGCGTCGCGGAGCAGAGCCTCCTCGCCGCACCTGCACTCCCAGACGACCGGGACCTCAGCCTCGGTCGAGAACGGGAGGATGATGGTGTGCCCGTTCGGGCAGTCGTAGTGGGCCTGGAAGCGCGGGGCGAAGTCGACGCCCTCGTCAGATTCCATGCTCTTGGCGCCGATGCTCATGCCGCGCAGCGAGCGGTCTGCCATGTGTCCTCCAGATGTCTGCGGTCCCGGTCGTGCAGCTGACGGAGCAGCGTGCGTCCGGGCGGGTGTCCTGCTGAGTAGAACGGGTCGTGTGGTCGAGATGTTCCTGACGCGCGTGAAGGTCTCGTGAACCAGCAGACTGTGCAGCGCCGGGGCTGTGAGTCGGTGGGGGAGAGACCAGGACGACGCCGGGGTCAGCGTGCGGGTCTGGGCTCCTGGTGCGGCGCCGCGCGACTCGCGCCCGCCTGGCACTCAGGTCTCAGAACCGAACCACTGTACCGTGCCTGCGGTCGCTCCCGCACGCTGGGAGCGAGTCGCACCGGTCACAGCGTGGGCTCGGTCACGGAGTCGGCTCAGGCGCAGGGTAGGTCCAGTAACAGCGTCGGCTCGGTCACGGTGCCGGCTCAGGCGCAGCACCCGCTCGGTCACAGCATCCGCTCGGTCAGAGTGGCAGCTCAGTCATGGTGTCGACCGATCGCTCGTCATCGGTGGCAGGTCGCCCGGTCGAGCGGCATGGCGCGGTCGCTCCCGACCGCAGCCATGAGGTCGACAGTCCAGCCGGCGTCGTCTGCGACCTTCCACAGCGCCCTCGCCCACCGCTTCTCGAAGGCTCCGAGCCCACCTCCCGAGGGCCGGCTGATCGCGACGAGGACGACCAGACCGTCCGGGTGCTGGGCGAGGACCGACGAGACGACGTCGACGATCTCGGCGACAGGGCCGGGTGACGGCAGTCCGGGCAGGCCGTCGAAGGGGATGGCGAGGGGGACCACCTGCCGCGCCCCGTCGAGGAAGGTGAACCACAGCACCGGTGAGGCCGACAGTCGCGGTCCGACCAGGCCGACCAGATGGTCGAGGACCTCCCTCCCGGTGATCAGCGTCGTACCCGGCTGGCAGGGAACCTCTGGCCTCGGCCGGGTCAGCAGACCGGTGCTCTGGGTCGCAGGGAGCCGTGCGTCGTAGCCTGTGTCGTGGATGGGACGTGCGTCGTCGTGTGTCATGCGGTCGACCATGCCCCGGTGACACCTCGGTCAGCCACGGCTGGCTGGCCCCCTGTGGACCGACGGCTCTGTCCACACCTCTCACGCACGCAGAATGCCTGGTTGCCCGCCGGACGAGGTAGAGGCAGGTCCGGACGCTGGTCAGGTCCGGACGCTGGTCAGGCACTGCGTACGATGGAGCGCCCACCCCGCACCACCCAGGAGACGCTGACCCATGACCGAAAGCAGCGGCGAGTCCGCTCTCGCACGGTCTTTCAAGGCCCTCTCCGACCCGAGCAGGCTGCGGCTGCTCTCGCTCGTCGCCGCTCACGACGGGGGAGAGGCGACTGTCGTCGACCTCACCGAGCCGCTCGGGCTCAGCCAGCCGACGGTGTCCCACCACCTGAAGATCCTCGTCGAGGCCGGGCTGCTGACCCGCGAGAAGCGCAGCGTGTGGTCCTACTACGCGCTCGTCCCGGGGGCGCTGGGCACGCTCGGGCGGTACCTGCGGGACGCGGACGCCGCGTGGTCGCCTGCCGAGAACGGCTGAGCCGCCCGGCACAGGGCTGAGCTCTGCGGCACGAGGCTGAGCCCTGCGGCACACGGCCGATCCCTCGGGCCGCCCGACCACCGCTCCGACCGCGCGCCTCCGACGCAGCGCGGAGACCGCTCGGCCGGTCGACCGCCTCCTTCGAAGACCTGCGCCGCCCTCGTCAGCTGCCGTCGCGCAGGTCGGCGAGCCTGTCTTCCCTGTAGACGATCTCGTCGAAGCGCGCGACGCACCGCTCACCCATCGGGGCCTGCGACAAGAACCCGACAGTCGGGACCTGGGTCGAGCCGATGCGGAACACGCGGACGAAGTCCCACCTCGTCCCGTCGACCGAGGAGTGGAAGGCCCAGGCCTCGCCGACACGGCTGACCCGCAGGTAGATCTCGCCGCCCGTGACCAGCACGGAGTTGCAGTCGTCGGAGTACCCGTCGGTCACGACGCTGACGACCATCACGTCGCCCTGCGGCGACTGCTCAAAGCAGAGCTTCGCCCAGTGGTCGGCGTCGATCCACAGGCACAGCGCACCGGCGTCGAAGGTCGACCGGGGCGCGTCGACCCGGACCCTCGCCGAGAGCGTGAGGTCGCCGGTCGGCTGGAAGCCGAGGGCGGCCGCTCGGTGCTGCTGCGGTCCTCCGGTCGGGTCGTTGCTCCAGTCGACACCCGCTGCGGCGGTCAGGACGAGGGTGCCGTCGTCGTCGAGGTGGGCGTCACCCTCGAGGGGTGCCCAGGAGAGCGGCGGGAGGCCAGGGATGTGGAGTGCCACGGTGCAGTCCTTCGTATGGTCCGGTGATCGGTGCGGCGCGACCGCGTGCGGGTCGACGCCTAGAGGATGCTAGCGAGCGAGGCCAGTGCCTGGACAGGGTCGCCCCCGACAGGCTGCAGGACCACGCAGTCAGCCCCCGCCGCACGCATCCGGGCGAGTGACGCCCTGGCGTCGTCCCTGGTCCCGCTGACGGTCAGGGCGTCGACCCACGCGTCGGGGAGTGCGGCGACGAAGTCTGCCCGGGAGGCGGAGCGAGCCCGCAGCGCGACGATCTCGTCGGCGAAGGGCAACGGCCGCAGGTGGGCTTCCCAGCCGGGCTCGCCGATCCACTCGAGCCCTGGACGGACCGCCTGACGGGCAGCGTGGGCGTCGACGTCGACAGCGGCTGCGTTGTACGCGACGACGCGGTGCTCAGCCGTGCCGATCTGCTGGCGGGCCTGGGCGATGTACTCAGGTGCCGACGGCTCGGCGAGCACGGTCCCGTCGGCCACCCGTCCGGCGAGCGCGAGGGAACGCGGACCACGGACCCCGGCGAGGATCGGCGGCGCCGGCCGCGGCCCACCCTCGAGCTGCACTGCGTCCAGGTGCACGTAGCGTCCGTCGACACTCACCGACTCGCCGGACAGCAGGCCGCGCAGCGCGGTGACGTGCTCCTCGAAGGAGGTGAGGATGCTCTCGGGCCAGGCGCCCACGCTCTGCATCCACGCAGGCATGCCGTGCCCGATCCCGAGGTGCAGGCGGTCGCCGAAGAGGTCGACGAGCGTCGCTGCCTCCATCGCTGTGAAGGCGACGTTGCGCGCGGAGGCCGGCAGGATCCCGACCCCGACCCGGATGCGTGAGGTGACCGCGAGCGCGGCCGAGGCCTGCGCGATCCCGCCGCGGAACCCGAGATCTTCGACGACCCAGAGCTCGTCGAAGCCTGCTTCGTCCGCGGCGCGGGCGAAGTCGAGGATCTGGTGGGCCGGGAGGTCCCGGGGGAGCATGATGCCGATCTCAGGGAGTGCGCTGTCCGGGGTCGCGTCGTCACGAGTCATGGGTACTACCGTACACATCACCGGCGAACCGCACAGCACTGTCGAGTCGCACGCCATGTCGCCAGCTCCGCGAGACGTGACGGCCAGCCAGACTCAGATCTCGGCAGCTATCCCTGCCGCGGCTGGCCGCCATGCTCTCAGCCGGGCTGGTCTCCACTCTCGGCAGAGGCGACGGCCGCTCCGGGCGGCACAGGCACGTCGCCCGACGCCGACCGGGCCCGTGGTCGCGCTGCGGACGTGAGCAGCGAGGCGAGGGCCACGACGACGAGCACGACGACCATCGCCCCGCGGAGCCCGTAGTGCTCTCCGAGGAAGCCGAGCAGGGGCGGCCCGACGAGGAAGGCGACGTATCCGGCCGTCGCGACGGCGGCGACCGAGGAGGTCGGGTCGTCGCTGTCCCCAGCGGCCGAGAGCGTCACGGGGAACCCGAGCGCGGCACCGAGGCCCCAGAGGATCACGGCGCAGCCTGCGACGACCACGTTGTCGGCGAACACGACGAGCGCGATGCCGGCGGCCGAGACGAGGGCGCTGACGCGCAGGACCGCGACGTTGCCGAAGCGGGCGAGCAGCGGCTCGCCCGAGAACCTGCCGATGGTCATGGCGGCCGCGAAGCCCGTGAAGATGACGGACCCGAGGGTCTCGGACATGCCGTGGCCGTCGACCATGAGGAGCGGCAGCCAGTCGCTCGCCGAGCCCTCGGCGAGGGCGAGGGCGAGGACGATGAGCCCGAGCATGAGGATGCGGCTCTGCTTCCAGACGGAGAGCTGCTCACGCCAGGTGGAGGAGGCTTCTGTGCCCTTGCGGGCGAGCCCTGTCGTGGCGGGGACGGTCGGCACGGCCCACAGGGCGGCCGCGGCACCTGCCGCAGCGATCGCGGTGAGGTGCCAGACGACAGGGAAGTCGACAGCGGTCAGACCGATGCCGACGGTGGCCCCGACCACCGTGCCGAGGCTGTAGCACCCGTGCAGCATCGGCAGGACAGACCGACCCGAGGCGTTCTCGATGTCGGCACCCTCGATGTTGACCGCGATCTCGGACATCCCCACGCCACCGCCGACGAGGGCGAGGCCGACGAAGACTCCCGCTGTGAGCCCCAGTCCCGACGCTATGCCCACGAGCGCGAGCCCCACGACGAGGCTGGTGCCCCCGATCGCGATGGTCCGCCGGGCACCGTGCGCCCTGACGACGGAGGCAGAGGACAGCACACCCGTCATCGACCCGACCGAGAGCCCGAAGAGCACGAGGCCCATCTGCCCCGTCGAGGCGTCGAGCAGGTCGCGCACGGCCGGGGTGCGGACGACCCAGGAGGCCATCGAGACGCCGACGACGAGCATGAACACGAAGACGGCCGTCCGTCGACGGCGGAGCTCGGGGCTGAACGGCGGCCGGGTGCCGACGGGGGTGCTGTGCATGTGTACGAGCGTACCGCTGAGGTCGTGGCACCCAGGGCAGGTCTGAGAGGATGGCCCGATGGCCAGGCGATTCGACCCCACACGACGAGACCGGATCGTCGACGTGACCATCGAGGCCGTCGCCGAGCTCGGGGTCGCCGGCATCTCGGCGAGGCGCATCGCCGCCCGCGCCGACGTCCCGCTCGGGTCGATGACCTACCACTTCACCGACATGGACGAGCTGCTGCACGAGGCGTTCACACGCTTCTCGCTGTCTGTCGCGACCCGCTTCGAGGCTCGGCTCGTGGCCGCGACCACCGTCGACGAGGCGAAGCAGGCCGTCGCGACCCTCGTCCTCGACGACCTGGCGCAGTCGCCGCGCGAGCTGGTGCTGACCCACGAGCTGTACACGCTGGCCGCCCGGGACGCCAGGTACCGGACCATCACGCGCGAGTGGATGCGCCGCAGCCGCACGGCGCTCGAGCGGCACTTCACCCCGGACGTCTCACGCCAGCTCGACGCCCTGATCGAAGGGCTGACCATCCACCAGGCTCTCGACACCGAGCCTCACGACCCGCAGGTCACCGTCTCGGCGATCGACGCGATCTGCCGCGGAGCCTGACGGACCGGTCCTTCCCGCCACCACCTCGGACGTGGCACGATCGGTGCCGTGACAGCCAGGGCATCGGGCGAAGACCAGCTGCGCGACCTGGCGCGGCTGCGGCGGGTGCGCGACAGGATCGACCGCGACTACGCCCAGCCCCTCGACGTCGAGGCGCTGGCACGTGGCGCGAGCATGTCGGCAGGTCATCTCAGCCGCCAGTTCCGTGCGGCCTACGGGGAGTCGCCCTACTCCTACCTCATGACCCGGCGGATCGAGCGGGCGATGGCCCTGCTGCGGCGCGGGGAGATGAGCGTGACCGACGTCTGCTTCGCCGTCGGCAGCTCGTCCCTGGGGACCTTCAGCACCCGGTTCACCGAGCTCGTGGGCATGCCCCCGAGCGCCTACAGGAAGCAGGCGGCATCTGCGGCGGGCCTGGTCACCGGCGAGCTCCCACCGTGCATCGCGAAGCAGATCACCCGACCCGTCAGGAATCGAGAAGCACCGACCGTCGCGGCGGACCTAGCGTGAGTCGCATGGACCTCATCAATCACTGGACCTTCCTCAACCACGACGACGCCGACGCGGCCCTGGCCTTCTACCGCGACGCCCTCGGTTTCGAGCTGCGCAACGACGTCGGCTACGGCGGCATGCGGTGGCTCACCGTCGGCCCTCCCGGGCAGCCGGAGACCTCGGTCGTCCTGACTCCTCCAGCCGCGGACCCGGGCATCACCGACGACGAGCGCCGCACGATCACCGAGATGATGGCGAAGGGGACCTTCGGGCACCTCGTGCTCGCCTCTTCCGACATGGACGCGGCCTTCGCCCAGGTCCAGGCCAGCGGCGCCGAGGTGGTCCAGGAGCCGACCGACCAGCCTTACGGGGTCCGCGACTGCGCCTTCCGTGACCCCGCAGGCAACCTCATCCGCATCAACCAGCTCGGCTGAGGGTCGGTGCCGCACCGGCACCTCACCAGCACCTCACCGGCACCTCACCGGCACCGTCGGAGCACTCCTGACGAGACTGACCTGGCCAAATGCACAGGCCTCAGGATGGGTGTTCCACCCGCGGGCACAATCAGACATACTTCTCATTCAGGGTCCGGCGCATCGCTCGAACCTGGTCAGCACGCTCGAACGTGGTGAGCACAGAGGGACCACCCGGCGGGCGTCCGCCCCGCACCCCACCGGAGCGCCCCAGCCGCCGCGGCCGCCCGAGGCACCGCCAGATCCATTCCACAGACAGGGACACGATGGCCACGAGCACGACGACAGGGACCGACACCGGCGCGCAGCCGCACGCGGCTGACACCCACGACCTCATCAGGGTCCGGGGTGCCCGCGAGAACAACCTGCAGGACGTGAGCCTCGACCTGCCCAAGCGCCGGTTGTCGGTCTTCACAGGGGTGTCAGGGTCAGGGAAGAGCTCGCTCGTCTTCGCCACGATCGCCGCCGAGTCGCAGCGGATGATCAACGAGACGTACAGCGCGTTCCTCCAGGGGTTCATGCCCAGCCAGGCCAGGCCTGACGTCGACCTGCTCGAAGGGCTGACCACCGCGATCATCGTCGACCAGGAGCGCATGGGCGCGAACTCGCGCTCGACGGTCGGGACCGCGACGGACGTCAACGCCATGCTGCGCATCGTCTTCAGCCGGCTGGGCCAGCCCCACGTCGGCTCGCCCCAGGCCTTCTCCTTCAACGTCGCCTCGATCAGCGGCGCCGGCGCCGTGACCATCGAGCGTGGCGGGTCGACCGTCAAGGAGCGGCGCAGCTTCAGCATCACCGGAGGCATGTGCCCGCGGTGCGAGGGCATGGGGACAGTCAACGACATCGACCTCACCCAGCTCTTCGACGACTCGAAGTCGCTCAACGAGGGCGCCCTGACCATCCCCGGCTACACGGCCGACGGCTGGGGGGTCAAGATCTTCACGGGGTCAGGCTTCCTCGACCCCGACAAGGCGATCCGCGACTACACGAAGAAGGAGCGGGCGGACTTCCTCTTCAAGGAGCCTGTCAAGGTCAAGGTCGGCGACATCAACATGACCTACGAGGGCCTGATCCCCAAGGTGCAGAAGTCGTTCTTGTCCAAGGACCGCGAGGCGATGCAGCCGCACATCCGTGCCTTCGTCGACCGTGCGGTCACCTTCACCACCTGCCCGGACTGCGAGGGCACCCGCCTCAACGAGGGGGCGCGATCGTCCAGGGTCGCCGGGCTGAACATCGCCGAGGCGTGCTCTATGCAGATCAGCGACCTCGCGACCTGGGTCCGGGATCTCCACGAGCCGTCGATGACGCCGCTGCTCGACGCGCTGCGCGACACCCTCGACTCCTTCGTCGAGATCGGGCTCGGGTACCTGTCGCTCGACCGTCCCGCCGGGACGCTGTCCGGGGGAGAGGCCCAGCGCACCAAGATGATCCGCCACCTCGGGTCGTCGCTCACCGACGTCACCTACGTCTTCGACGAGCCGACGATCGGGCTGCACCCGCACGACATCCAGCGGATGAACCGCCTCCTGCTCCAGCTGCGGGACAAGGGCAACACCGTCCTGGTGGTCGAGCACAAGCCTGAGATGATCACCATCGCGGACCACGTGGTCGACCTCGGCCCTGGCGCAGGGACCGCCGGCGGCCAGATCTGCTACGAGGGGACCGTCAACGGTCTGCGCGAGAGCGACACCCTCACCGGACGGCACCTCGACGACAGGTCGCGTGTCAAGGAGACGGTCCGCCCCCACCGCGGCGCGATCGAGATCCGCGGCGCGAGCGCGAACAACCTCCGCGACGTCGACGTCGACATCCCGCTCGGTGTCCTCGTCGTCCTCACCGGCGTCGCCGGGTCGGGCAAGAGCTCGCTCGTGCACGGCTCGATCCCTGCGGGCGCCGGCGTGGTCTCGATCGACCAGACCGCGATCCGCGGGTCCCGGCGGAGCAACCCGGCCACCTACACAGGGCTCCTCGAGCCGATCCGCAAGGCCTTCGCCAAGACCAACGGCGTCAAGCCTGCACTGTTCAGCGCCAACTCCGAGGGCGCGTGCCCGGTGTGCAACGGCGCCGGTGTCATCTACACCGACCTGGGCGTCATGGCGAGCGTCGCGTCCCCCTGCGAGGTCTGCGAGGGCAAGCGTTTCCAGGCCTCGGTCCTCGAGTACCACCTCGGGGGACGCGACATCTCCGAGGTGCTCGCGATGTCCGTCGCCGAGGCCGAGCAGTTCTTCGGTGCGGGGGAGGCGCGCACACCTGCCGCGCACGCGATCCTGGTCCGTCTGGTCGACGTCGGGCTCGGATACCTGCGTCTCGGGCAGCCGCTGACCACGCTCTCGGGTGGTGAGCGCCAGCGTCTCAAGCTCGCCACGCACATGGCCGAGAAGGGCGACGTCTACGTGCTCGACGAGCCGACGACGGGCCTGCACCTCGCCGACGTCGAACAGCTCCTCGGGCTCCTGGACAGGCTCGTCGACTCCGGGAGGTCGGTCATCGTGGTCGAGCACCACCAGGCCGTCATGGCGCACGCCGACTGGATCATCGACCTCGGACCGGGCGCCGGTCACGACGGGGGCAGAGTCGTCTTCGAGGGGACCCCCGCGGACCTCGTCGCCCAGCGGTCGACACTCACCGGGGAGCACCTAGCCGACTACGTGAAGAGCTGACCTGAGGTACGAAAGTCCGCCTAGAACCACCTGAGGCGGACTTTCGTCCCGGGGAAGAGCGCCCTTCGACCAGCAGGATGCAAACGTGTGCATCGACAGATGCCCATGAGTGCAGACCTACGAGTCGCGGACCGAGGACGTTCTATGACACCCCAAGCCCAGATGCCCCAGAGCAGCACCGCAGCACCAGCACCGCTCACGCTCCACCCCGACAGGGCGCTCCCGACAGACCCGCGCCAGCGCGACGTAGCCCGGCAGATCTACGAGACGACCCGCTCCCTCCCGATCATCTCGATGCACGGCCACGTCGAGGTCGAGGCCTTCGCCGACAACCAGCCCTTCGCCGACCCGGCCCAGCTGCTCGTGGTCCCCGACCACTACGTCACCCGCATGCTCGTCTCGCAGGGGGCAGCCCCTGAGACCCTGGGCATCCCGCGGGTCGACGGCGGCCCTGTCGAGACCGACAGCCGGGAGATCTTCCGCAGGTTCTGCGCGGGCTGGCACCTCTACAGGGGGACACCGTCCAGGTACTGGCTCGAGCACGAGCTCGTCGAGGTCTTCGGGATCGACCAGGTGCCCTCGGCGGCCACGGCAGACGCGATCTTCGACACGATCGCCGCGCGCCTCGCCGAGCCCGACTTCCGGCCGCGCCAGCTGCTCGACAGGTTCGGCATCGAGCTCATCGCGACGACCGACGCCGCGACGAGCACGCTCGAGCACCACGCCCACCTCGCGGCAGAAGGCCTGGGGGACCGGGTGGTCCCGACCTTCCGGCCCGACGCCGTCGTCTACCTGGACCGGCCGGCCTGGCGCACAGACATCGACGAGCTCGGCACGGTCTCCGGGATCGACACCGGGCACTACGCCGGCTATCTCGCTGCGCTGCGCCAGCGCCGTGAGGCATTCGTCGCCGCAGGCGCGCTGGCCAGCGACCACGGGCACCTGAGCGCCGACACCACGCCGCTCTCCGACACCGTCGCCGCCGAGATCTACGCCCGCGCGCTCGAGGGAGCCGTCGACCCCGCAGAGGTGCAGGCCTTCGCCGCGCACATGCTCTTCCAGATGGCTGCGATGGCCTCCGAGGACGGGCTGGTCATGCAGATCCACCCCGGGGTGCTGCGCGACCACCACGACGCCGTCTACCAGGCGCACGGCCAGGACAAGGGCTTCGACATCCCCGTCGCCACGGAGTACACCCGTGCTCTGCGGCCGATGCTGCAGGCCTTCGGCACGCACCCCGGCTTCCGCGCGATCCTCTTCACGGTCGACGAGACCGTCTACAGCCGCGAGCTCGCGCCGCTCGCCGGCGCCTACCCGTCCCTGCGCCTCGGAGCCCCGTGGTGGTTCCTCGACTCGCCCGAGGGGATGCGCAGGTTCCGCGAGACAGCGACCGAGACAGCAGGCTTCTGGAACACCTCGGGCTTCGTCGACGACACGCGGGCCTACGTCTCGATCCCGGCCCGGCACGACCTCTCGCGCCGCATCGACGCCGGGTTCCTCAGCAGGCTCGTGACCGAGCACAGGCTGACGCACGACGAGGCCGTCGAGACCGCGGTGGTCCTGGCACACACGCTGCCGCAGACCTCGTACGCCAGGCGTCCCTGACGCCGGTCCGGGTCGTCGGACACAGCGTCGACGGCCCGGGCAGCGCTCTGCACCCCGCGAATCCCCCCGCGAAGCCCTCTTCCTAGAACCCAAGGACCCCCATGACCTCCGCACCTGAGGCAACGCTGCCCAGCTCGCGTCCCGCAGCCGACCTGCACGGCAAGCTCTCGCTCCGCTCCAAGATCGCCTACGGCCTCGGCGACATGGGCAACGGCTTCATGTTCGACCTCGGACAGGCCTATCTGCTCAAGTTCTACACCGACGTCGCCGGCATCCACCCGGCCGCAGCGGCTGGCGTCTTCGTCTTCACCAAGATCTTCGACGCCTTCATGGACCCCGTCGCCGGGATCTTCGTCGACCAGCGCAAGGGCGGCGGCCGCCACGGACGCTTCAAGCCCGTGATGATGTACTCCTCGATCGCGCTCGCCATCCTCACCGTCGTCACGTTCCTCACGCCCGGCGGCACCGACGGCGTCAACCTCGTCTACGCCTACGGGTCGTACATGGCGTGGGGCGTCCTGTACTCCTTCACCAACGTGCCCTACGGCTCGCTCGCCTCCGTGATGACGCAGGACCCCGAGCAGCGCGCCCAGCTGGCCTCGTTCCGCCAGGCAGGCTCGGTCACCGCCCTGCTCGTCACCGGCATCGCCTTCATGCCGATCGTGCACGCCTTCGACAACGAGCGCGTCGGCTTCGCGACAGCCGCCGGGGCGATGGCTGTCGTGGGGATCATGGGCTTCTACGCGACCTTCCGCGGCACCCGCGAGGTGGTCCCCGTGGCACGGTCGACCGAGAGGATCACGCTCCGGGGCTTCGCGACCACCATCGGCCAGAACCGGGCGCTCCTCGTCCTCATCCTCATGACGGTGTTCTCCATCTCGGCGTACAACATCAAGCCCGCGATGATCGTCTACTTCACCGACTACAACCTGCAGAACCAGGACCTGCTGTCTGTCGTGAACTTCTTCGGCATCGGGTCGTCGATCCTCGCCATCCTCACGATCCCCTTCCTGGTCAAGCGCTTCGGCAAGAAGCAGGTGGCGATCTCCGGCTTCGCGCTGGCTGCGGTCGCCGACGGGCTCAACTTCTTGCTGCCGACGAACACCGTGGTGTTCACCATCCTGTACAGCCTCTCCTTCGTCGGGATCGCCCTGCCCAACGGGATCACCTGGGCTCTCGTCTCCGACGCGATCGACTACGGGCACTGGCGCTCAGGCGTCCGCCGCGAGGGCATCACGTACTCGATGTTCAACTTCTCCCGGAAGATCGCCCAGGCCGTCGCCGGCGGCGCTGCAGGGTTCGGGCTGTCCCTCATCGGCTACGTCCCGAAGTTCACCTCCGACCCGGCGATGGCGGACCAGGCTGACGGCATCCTCCAGGGGATCAAGTCGCTCCAGACGCTCTACCCGTGCATCGCGCTGACGATCGCCGGCGCCGTGCTGTTCTTCCTCTACCCGTTGACCGACAAGCGCATCACCGAGCTCGTCGCCGAGACCCGCGAGCGCGAGGCGGCGACCGCTGTCTCCGACGAGCCAGGAGCCCGCTGACGCGCGAGGAACGCGCACGGTGCCCACCATCCCACCCGTCCCGAGCACAGGAGCTCCCCGTGACACGCACGACACCCGCAGCAGAACCCGCAGCCCCCGCAACCCGCCACAGCCCTCTCGCCCTGACCGACTGCACCCTGCGCCTGGCGGAGGGAGACGAGGTCGTCGTGGCGATCCGCGACCTCCCTGCGGGCACTCGGCTCACCGCTGGCGACAACACCCTGGTCCTGCGGTCCGACGTCCCGCGCGGCCACAAGCTCGCGGTGCGGGACGTCCCCGCGGGCGGGAAGGTCCACAAGTACGGCCAGTCGATCGGCCGGGCGACGGCACCTGTCGTCGCGGGTGACCACGTCCACGTCCACAACCTCGGCATGGACGCCGCCGCCGCAGAGCACGAGCTCGCGACGGTCCACACCGAGCTGCCCGTCCCGACAGGCCCGGCCCGGACCTTCGACGGGTACCACCGCGCCGACGGTCGTGTCGGGACCCGCAGCTACGTCGCGATCCTCACCTCCGTCAACTGCTCGGCCTCGACAGCCCGGATGATCGCGGACAAGGTCACCCCGCTGCTCGTGGACTACCCGAACATCGACGGAGTCGTCGCGCTGACCCACCAGAGCGGCTGCGGCATGATCCCGGCGTCGTCAGGCGGGACGATGTTCCAGCGGACCCTGCACGGCTACGCCGCGCACCCCAACGTCAGCGGGCTGCTGGTCCTCGGGCTCGGCTGCGAGATGATCCAGGTCCAGTCGATCACCGACACGCTGCCCATCGCCACAGACACCCTCGTGGAGTCCCTCACCATCCAGGACCAGGGCGGAATCCGCGCGACGGTCGAGGCCGGAGTCAAGGCTGTCGCGGCGATGCTGCCGATCCTCGACACCCGTCGTCGCGCACCCGCGCCGATCTCCGAGCTCGTGCTCGGGCTCAACTGCGGCGGCTCAGACGGCTACTCGGGGATCACCGCGAACCCGGCCCTCGGCTACGCCTCAGACCTCCTGGTCGCGGCGGGGGCCACCTCGGTCCTCGCCGAGACCCCTGAGGTGTACGGGGCCGAGCACCTCCTCACGCGGCGGGCCGTGTCCGAAGACGTCGCCCGGACGCTCCTCGAGCGGATCAGCTGGTGGGAGCAGTACGCCGAAGAGGGCGGCGGCAGCCTGGACAACAACCCGTCGCCCGGCAACAAGGAGGGCGGCCTGACGACCATCCTCGAGAAGTCTCTCGGTGCCGTCGCCAAGGCCGGTCACGCTGACCTCTCGGCCGTCTACCAGTACGCCGAGCCGATGACGACCCGCGGTCTCGGCTTCATGGACACCCCCGGGTACGACCCTGTGTCGGTGACGGGTCTGGTCGCCGGGGGAGCGACGGTGGTCTGCTTCACCACGGGCCGTGGATCAGTCCTCGGCTCCCGTCCGGCACCGACCATCAAGCTCGCGACGAACACGGAGATGTTCGAGCGGATGTCGGACGACATGGACCTCAACTGCGGTCGCATCGTCGACGGCACCTCGACCCTCGGGGAGGTCGGGCTGGAGATCTTCGAGTGGATCATCGCCGTGGCCTCGGGCCGCACGACGGCGAGCGAAGAGCTCGGGCTCGGTCAGGACGAGTTCGTGCCGTGGCAGCTCGGCACCGTCACATGAGCGCCCGCAGCACTGGATCGACGACCCAGGCGCCCGGGACCACCGCCGCACCCGGGCGCCGCAGACCACGCACCGACGACCCAGAGGACACACCCATGCAGCCGCTCGACAGCACCACGGTCCACCGCACAGCCCGACCTGTCACCGTGCTCCAGATGGGCGGCGGGAACTTCCTGCGCGGCTTCGTCGACTGGATGATCCACGTCGCCGACGAGGCGGGTGTCATGGATGCCGGTGTCGCTGTCGTCCACGTGACAGACCGGCCAGACCCCGCCTTCGAGCTGCTGCGAGCACAGGACGGGCTCTTCCACGTGACGCTCGAGGGCATCAAGGACGGGCAGCCTGTCCGCGAGATCACCCGGGTCGAGTGCGTCCAGGAGGTCGTCGCCGCGCACACCGAGTTCGAGCGCTACAGGGACCTCTACCTGGGCGTGGACCTGCGGGTCCTGGTGTCGAACACGACCGAGGCGGGGATCGTCTGGGTCGAGGACGACGACATCACCGCCCGTCCGCCCGCCTCCTTCCCGCTCAAGGTCACGGCGCTGCTGCACGACAGGTTCGAGCACTTCGGTGGTGACCCCACCAAGGGGCTCGCGATCGTCCCGTGCGAGCTCATCGAGGACAACGGGTCGACCCTGCGGGAGTACGTGCTGCGGCACTCGGCCGCCGCCGGGCTGTCCGAGGAGTTCCAGCAGTGGGTCCGGGAGTGCTGCACCTTCAGCGACACCCTCGTCGACCGCATCGTCCCGGGCTTCCCACGTGACGACATCGCCCGCATCCAGGCCGAGACGGGCTTCGACGACCAGGTCGTCGTCAAGGGTGAGTACTTCCACGTGTGGGCGATCAGCGGGGGAGAGGCTGTGCGTGAGGTGCTGCCCCTCGACAAGGCCGGGCTCGACGTACGCTTCATGGAGGACATCGCGCCGTTCCGCGCCCAGAAGGTCCGGGTGCTCAACGGCTCTCACACGGCGCTCAGTGCCATCGGCCTCCAGCTCGGCCACGAGAGCGTGCGGGAGGCCTTCGAGGACCCGACGGTCCGGCGCTATGTCGACGAGCTCGTGGCCGACGAGGTCTTGCCGACCATCGACGGGGACCCCGAGGTGCTCCGCGAGTTCGCGGCCGGCATCCTCGAGCGGTTCGGCAACCCGTTCTTGCACCACCGGCTGGCGGACATCGCGCTCAACGCTGTCTCGAAGTGGCGCACCCGGAACCTCCCGGTCTACGTCGACAGGGTCCGGGCGGGGGAGAGCGCACCGCTCACAGTGCTCTCGCTCGCCGCTGTGCTGCTGCTGCAGTCGGGGGCGGCCACCGTCCCGGGTTTCGTCCCCGTGGACGACGCCGGTGCGCTGGCGCTGCTCGCCGGCGGACCCGGTGCCGGTGGGGACGGAGACAAGGTCGACGGGGACAGTGCAGACGAGGCCCGCGTGTGGGTCGAGCGAGCTGTCCGTGGTCTCGACCTCGCTGCGGGTCTGGACCCGGCTGAGACCGACGTGCTGATCGCCCAGACCGCAGAGCTGGTCGACTCGCTCACCAGGCAGGGTGCACGAGCCACCCTCGCCCGGGTGCTCGCCGAGAGCACCGTCACCTGACCTGGCCAGGCTCTCGACCGCGGTCTCACGCTCCGGCGTGAGGCCGCGGTCCTGTGCTCTCCCTGACCACCAGAGACGTGGGGATGTCGAGCGGAGGGCCCTGCGGCGCCTCCCCGGACAGGTGCGCGTGCAGCCGGTCGACCGCGACAGCACCCGCGTGCCGCAGGGGGATGGCCACCGACGTGAGGGCGGGGGTGATCAGGCCGGCCATGACGATGTCGTCAAAACCGACCACGCTGATCTCACCCGGGACGTCGACACCCTGCCGGACGAGCCGGGCCAGCAGGCCCACCGCCATGACGTCGTTGGACACGAGGACTGCTGTCACCCCGGAGCGCGTCGTGGCGTCAGCGGCGCTCGCTCCACCGTCGACTGTGGGCGCGAAGGTGCCGATCTCGACGCCGGACAGGCCGTGCTCGTGCGTCGCGACGTGGAAGGCCTGACGACGGTCCGCGTTGGACCGGCTGCTGCCTGTCGCCGAGACGAACCCGAGGTCGCGGTGCCCGAGCTCGCGGAGGTGCTCTACGGCCTGCCGCACGCCGCCGGCGTTGTCGAAGGTCACGGGTGGCACGGCACCCGGCGCGTCGGCACCGGAGCCGCGGTTGACCAGGACCATCGGTTGCAGCCTGGCGGCTGCAGCGAGCTCGGTGTCGCTCATGCGGGGCGAGCAGAGCACGAGGGCGTCGACGTTCCGCGCGAGGGTCGTCACCAGCTCGACCTCGGTCGACGGGTCTTCGTCGCTGTCCGCGAGCAGGACGGAGTACCCGACGTCCCGAGCGCGGTGCTGCACGCCCCGGACGATGTCGGAGAAGAACGGGTTCGACAGGTCGGGGACGACGATGCCGAGCGCACCTGTGCGCCCGGTCTTGAGCGTGCGGGCTGCCCTGCTCGGCACGTAGCCGATCTGCTCGGCGAGCGTCAGGATGCGGTCGCGCGTCGTCTCGTCGACCTTCTCCGGCCTGGAGAACGCCCGCGAGATGGTGGAGGGGGAGACCCCGGCGAGGGCGGCCAGGTCACGGATCGTCGCTGCCATGACCTGCGTGCTCCTCGTGTCCGGGCAGTCCTGGGCGGCCTGCGACTCACCACATCGTAGGGGGAGCGGCAGGCCGTCTGGTCCAGGTCACCCGGGCGCCGTGACGAAGACGTCGAAGAGCTCCGGGTGGTGGGCGTGCACGAGGACGCCGAAGACGACGAGGTCGAAGAGCAGGTGCACCGCCACGACGTAGGTCAGCGACGCGCTCTTGGCGAAGATCCAGCCCTGCACGAGCGCGAAGGGCACAGTCAGCAACGGACCCCACTCGCGGTAGCCGAGCTCCCACAGGAACGACACGAAGACGACCGACTGCAGGACGTTCGCGGTCCAGAGCCCGAAGTGCACGCGCAGCAGGGCGAAGACCGTGCAGATGAAGAACAGCTCGTCCCAGATCCCCACGGCGTTGACACCGAGGAACAGCCGCGCGATGTCCTGGTCGCCGTCGAGGTCGGGCCAGTTCTGGTACGCCCCCGACCCGATGAAGTACGGCGGGAGGATGAGATATCCGATGACGACCACAGCGACCAGGTAGCCGATCTGCAGCCGCGTCCAGCGTCGCCCTGTCGCCACGGGGAAGGTGATCGTCCGCTGCCCGAAGACCCAGCGCGAGAGCGCCCACGGCACGAGCACGGCGAGGGACAGCGCGACCGTGAAGCGCAGCATCCCGGCGTCGGAGAGGTCTGCCTGGAGGGAGATCGCGGAGATGATCGCCATGCCGAGGGCGATCAGCGCGAGGTCGCGCCCGAGACGGCGGTCGACGACGAGGGCGAGCGCGACGCCCAGGACGAGCGGGACGAAGCCGAGCGGCCGGACGTGGACGGCGAAGATCAGCACGGCCGAGCCGCACACCAGCGCTGCGGCGAGCAACCGGGCGGGAGAGCCCATAGACCATGGACCGGGCTGGACCTGGGCGGGCGCTGTGGGCGTCGTCGTCACCCGCCCAGGGTGCCACGTGGCCACGGAGGTCGCGCGTCGGGCCTGGCTGGGTGTGGACGGCGCCCGTGGGGTCTGGCGGGGTGTGGGCGTCCGTCGGGCTCGACCGGGGGAGCCCGTCCGAGTCGGGGGACGGGTCGTGGTCGTACGCTCGCTCTATGGACTACGACGTCCGCGGGACGAGGGTGCACTATGTCGAGCACGGCCAGGGTCGACCCGTGCTCGTGCTGCACGGCGCGGGCGTCGACCACCGCGAGGCCGTCGCGGCCTTCGACCCTGCGCTCGCTCGGCACGGTGGGCTCCGGCGGCTGTACCCCGACCTGCCCGGCTCGGGCCTGACGCAGACCGCCGAGACCGTGAGCAGCGCCGAGGACGTCCTCGACGTGCTGACCGCGCTGGTCGACGAGGTCGTGGGGGACAGGCCGCTGCTCCTCGTAGGCCACTCCGCCGGCGCCTACTACGCCCACGCCCTCGCCGACAGGGCGCCCCGGCGCGTCGCCGGGCTGGTCCTCGTGTGCCCGCTGCTGCCCGGCACTCACGACGTCCCGCCGCACGAGCCGGTCGTGGCCGACGACGACCTGGGTGACGCAGGATTCCGCTCGTACTTCGTGGTCCAGACGCCCGCCATGCTCGCGCGCTACAGGGAGGTCGTCGCACCCGGCATCGCCGCTGTCGACGCCTCCACGGCTGAGCGTCTCGGAGCGCGATGGGAGCTGGCACCCAGCAAGGACCCGTACGCCGGTCCGGTGCTCGTCGTCGCAGGGCGCCAGGACTCGACCGTCGGGTACGCCGCGGCGGTCGACCTGCTGGGCAGGTATCCTCGAGCGACGCTCGTGGTGGCCGACGGTGCCGGGCACGCGCTGCCCCACGAAGCGCCCTCGGTGCTGGGCGGGGTGCTCGACGGGTGGCTCACCGATGCCGTCGAGCACCATGGCTGAGTCTGTGCCCATCCCGAACGTGACCCACCTGGAGGAGACACCATGACCAGGGCGAGACAGCCTGACGGCGGCGACCGAGCGGGGGAGTCACGAGCACGCAACAGGGGAGTCACGCCACCCTCGTGCTCCAGCCTGCGTCGTCAGTCCTTCCGGACGGCGTAGCGGAGCCAGACCACCCCGCTGTCGAAGCGGTGGTCGTCGAGCAGGTCGAGGTTCAGCGGCAGGTCAGCGGGCAAGAACCGCAGACCGCCGCCGACCGAAACAGGCGAGACGTAGGGCTGGATCTCGTCCACGATCCCGGCGCGCAGGGCGTGAGCTGCGAGCGTCGGTCCCTCGATGGAGACGTCGTGGTCGAGGGCGTCGACCATCGCCCGCACGGCCTGGGGGTCGAACGTCCGTTCGAGGGTGGTCTTCGCCGTCGACGTAGAGTCGAGCGTCGTCGAGTAGACGATCTTCTCGGCGCTCTGCCACACGGTCGCGAAGCGCCTGACGAAGTCTGGGTGCGCCGGGTCGTCGAGCGCCGTCTCCCAGAACGTCATCATCTCGTAGATGCGCCGGCCGTACAGGTACGTGGTGGCAGTCGCGAACTTCTCCGCGATGAAGTCGTGCAGCTGCTCGTCGGTGCTGGCGCCCCAGTCGGTGTTGCCCGAGGCGTCGGACGCATACCCGTCGAGCGACGAGATCATGGAGTAGATCAACCGGCCCATGAGGTTCACTGTAGGCAGCCGCGTCAGTACGGTCTAGAGGCATGCTCGAGGTCATCGTCGAACCTCCGGACCGGCACGAGAACGCCCTGATCAGAGCCCCTCTCGGCCAGATCACCGTAACGCCGATAATGTAAGTTATGACATTATGGCGATGTGGAGAGCCCAGGCTCGGCCTCAGTCACCCTCTCCCGGCAGCTCTGCGTCGCGGTCGACGAGCAGCACCTCGAAACCGGCTTCACGCAAGTGATCGACCAGGTCCGTGCTGCACGAGATGTACAGCGAGTCGTGGTAGATCGGGCAGGCCAGCAAGAACGACCCGTCGTCCGGCCACACGAACACCGGCAGCCTCAGGTGCTCGTCGTCCGCGGTCCGGGCGCCGAGCCACGAGACCGGTGCTCGGTGCGGCACCAACCCTCCAGACCGTCGAGCCAACCCGGTGAGCCACGGCGGACAGCCGGTGTCGAGCCCGTCGGTCTCTCCGGCGTAGCCCTCCCACAGGAAGAACCAGCACCCGTCCGGAGTCGTGGTGTGCTCGCCGAGGACAGCGGCGAGCGCGACAGAGAACACCCCTCCGGGCGTGGCGTACGCCATCCTCAGACCGGTGCGCCCCACCAGCTCCAGGCCACACTCCAGATCTGACCACCGCACGTCTGACCTCAGCCTGCTGTCGACCACGCCCGTCGTCTCGTCGTGCGCAAAGACCTGCGCGCCGGCCTGCGCGGAGATCTGGGCCACGAGCCCTTCCCAGGGCCACCGGCTGTCGCCCGGACCGTGCAGAGGGAGGAAGATCCGTGCCGCGACCTCGTGCGTGGACGTCGTGAAGGCACTCACCCGCAGGTCCTCGGGGCCCAGGCTCGGGACGACGCCCATCCGCCCCCCTCCCCTGCGACGACGACGCACACCCGGCCGTGGTGCGCTCCAGGCCATGCTAGACGAGCGCTACGGCCCGGATCAGCGCGTCACCAGGCCGAACGTCCCGCCGCCGTCTAAGGTCGTCGGTGTGGACGACCTCGAGCACACAGCCATCCGATTTGCGCAGAAGACGCTCAAGCGAGCCATCGTCCTGTCCGCCGTCACACCCTTCGTGGTCGCCGGCGGCGTCGTGGCGCTCGACCACTGGTCCAAGCGCAAGAAGTCGCGCAAGGCGGTCTTCCCGCACTCGAAGCCCGTGAGCTCGACGGTCGAGACGACAGGGACCACGATCTACACCTTCGGTGAAGACGTCTACGCCGCCATGCTCGAGGCGATAGAGGGCGCGACCGAGCGCATCTTCATCGAGACGTACATCTGGAAGGGCGACGAGGTCGGCCGCCAGTTCAAGGACGCGCTCATCGCGGCCCACGAGCGTGGTGTCGAGGTCTTCGTGGTCTTCGACGGCTTCGCCAACGCCGTGGTCCCCCGGTCGTTCTTCAGGTTCCCCGAGGGCATCCACGTCCTGGAGTACCCGATCTTCCGCCCGCAGGTCCTGCTCATGGACCTCAAGCACACCGGCCGAGACCACCGCAAGATCTTGGTGGTCGACGACGAGGTCGGGTTCGTCGGTGGGTACAACATCGGCACGCTCTACGCGACGCAGTGGCGCGACACGCACCTGCGGGTCACCGGGACGGCGGTGTGGGAGCTCTCGAGCGCCTTCGTCGACTTCTGGAACCTCAACCGCAAGGCCAAGCACCCGGCGATCGACTCCCCCGGCACCATCACCTGGGTCCCGGGCTTCCAGGCTGCGCGCAACGCGCCGGCCCGTCGGGTCTACCCGATCCGCAACCTGTACCTCGAGGCCTTCCGCAGGGCGACGAGCCACATCTATCTCACCCAGGCGTACTTCATCCCTGACCGTGAGCTGCTCGAGGTCCTCGTCGCCGCGGCACGCCGCGGTGTCGACGTCAGGCTCATCGTCCCCGAGGCGTCGAACCACGTGCTCACCGACTGGCTGTCCCGCGGGCTGTACTCCCAGCTGCTCCGCGCCGGCGTGACCATCTGGTTGTTCCGCAACGCGATGGTCCACGCGAAGACCGCGACGGTCGACGGGCGCTGGACGACCATCGGCACGGCGAACATCGACAGGCTCAGCCTCACCGGCAACTACGAGATCAACATGGCGATCTACGACACGGGGATCGCCGCGCAGATGGAAGACATCTTCGCCCTCGACCTCACCAACTGCCGCGAGCTGCAGCTCGACGCGTGGGAGTCCCGCTCCCCCGTCGCGAAGATCGGCGAGCTGCTGCTCACCCCGCTCAGCCCTCTGCTGTGAGCACCCGCTCCATGGTGTCGAAGAACCCGCGGTAGCCCTCGGCGAGCTGGGCGTACTGCTCGTCGGTGAACCCGCTGTTCATCTGGGTGAAGATCATCTCGGTCCCGCCCTCGACGGCGAGGAGGTCGACCGTCAGCGGCGCCCCGGGATCGGTCCCCGGCGCGTCGGTCATCGTCAGGACCAGCCGGTTCGGCGGGTCGACCTCGACGAAGGTGCCTTCCCAGTGGATCTGGTGCCCGTCGGGCAGGTGCATGACCGCGCTCCACACGCCGCCGGGGCGCACGTCCATCGAGAGGGTGTCGAGCGGGACGTCCACGGCGTCGGTGCCGAACCACACCGAGAACACCTCGGGCATCGTCCAGGCCGCGAACACGCTCTCCGGGGTGACGGGGAAGGTCCGGGTGATCGTCAGGCCGTCAGTCATGGTGCGCTCCTCGGAAGGTGTGGTGGTGCGGTCAGGGGCCAGACCTCACGGTCTGGCCCCTCCTGGTGGCTCTCAGACCTGGCGGTCGTCAGACGCTGCTGGAGCTGAGGGCCTGCCCGTCGTCAGACCCTGTCGGCGTCGGCGATCTCTTCCTCAGGACGCGGCGGGACCGTCTCGTCGGCCTCGATGACGGGCACCTCGTCGAACTCCGGGTGCTCGTCGTGGATGGCGTCGGCAGCAGCCTGCAGGCTGTCGGTCTCTCTCGCGGGGGTGGCGCTCGGCTCGGGGACTGCGCTCTCGCTCATGATGCTCTCCTCAGCTGGTGGGACAGACCTTCACGCTAGACACCGCTGCTCACCTGCGCCACCGCGCACGCGGGGACTGGCTCCCCCGCGCCACCGCGACGCGAGACCGCACCTGCTCGTCAGCCGACGACGAGCACGAGGTCGCCGCCCTCGAGCTGCTGCACGCCGCCGATCGCCAGCCGCTGGACGACGCCCTCGACGGGGGTGGTGATCGCCGCCTCCATCTTCATCGCCTCGACAGTCGCCACGGTCTGACCGGCCTCGACCCTGTCCCCCTCGGCGACCACGGGGGTCACGGCCCCCGCGAAGGGTGCACCGATCTGCCCGGGCACCTGCGGGTCCGCCTTGTCTGCCACGGACCCCGAGACCTCGATGCTGCGGTCACGCACCGGGATCGGACGGATCTGCCCGTTGAGCGTGAACATCACGCTGCGGATCCCGCGCAGATCAGGTTCGCCCACGGCCTCGAGCCCGACCAGCAGCCGGACCCCACGGGCGAGGGCGATCTCGACCTCTTCGCCGCGCTGCAGCCCGTACAGGTAGGTGCTCGTCTCGAGGACGCTCACGTCGCCGTAGGCGGCGCGCGTCGCACGGAAGTCCTTCGTCGGACCGGCGAAGAGCAGCTCGTTCAGCCGGTCCCGACGCTGGGCCGAGTCTCCCGCCAGGGCCGCGAGGTCCTCGTCGGAGAGCGGGGTGACACCGGCCCGGACCGTCCGCCCGGCGAGGGCGCGCGTCCGGAAGGGCTCGGGCCAGCCACCGGGCGGGTCGCCGAGCTCGCCGCCGAGGAAGGCGATGACCGAGTCGGGGATGTCGTAGTCCTGCGGGTTCTCCGCGAAGTCCGCAGGGTCCGCGCCGCGCGCGACGAGCTGGAGCGCGAGGTCCCCGACCACCTTCGACGACGGGGTCACCTTTACGAGCCGCCCGAGGATCCGGTCGGCCGCAGCATAGGTCGACTCGATCTGCTCGAACCTGTCGCCCAGACCCAGCGCGATCGCCTGCTGGCGCAGGTTCGACAGCTGGCCACCAGGGATCTCGTGCGTGTACACACGCCCCGTCGGGCCCGACAGCCCCGACTCGAAGGGGCTGTACAGACGGCGCACGGCCTCCCAGTACGGCTCGAGGTCGCAGACCGCGGCCAGGGACAGCCCCGTGTCGCGCGGGGTGTGCTCGAGCCCGGCGACGAGCGCCGACATCGACGGCTGGCTCGTGGTCCCGGCCATCGCTGCGCTCGCCACGTCGACGGCGTCGACACCTGCCTCGACGGCGGCCAGCAGCGTGGCCATCTGCCCGCCGCTCGTGTCGTGGGTGTGCAGGTGGACGGGCAGGTCGAAGCGCTCGCGGAGCGCCGTCACGAGACGCGTGGCAGCGGCTGGGCGGAGCAGACCGGCCATGTCCTTGATCGCGAGCACGTGCGCGCCGGCCGCGACGATCTTGTCGGCGAGAGCGAGGTAGTAGTCGAGGGTGTAGAGCGTCTCGTCCGGGTCCAGCAGGTTGCCCGTGTAGCAGAGCGCGACCTCCGCGACGGCGGTCCCGGTCGCCCGGACGGCGGCGATCGCCGGGGCCATCTGCTCGACGTCGTTGAGGGCGTCGAAGATGCGGAAGATGTCCACGCCCGTCGCCGCAGCCTCCTTGACGAAGGCCTCCGTCACCTCGGTCGGGTACGGGGTGTACCCGACGGTGTTCCGGCCGCGCAGCAGCATCTGGATCGCGACGTTCGGCAGCGCCGCACGGAGCTTCGCGAGACGCACCCAGGGGTCTTCGCCGAGGAACCGCAGCGCGACGTCGTAGGTCGCCCCGCCCCAGGCCTCGACCGAGAGCAGCTCGGGCGTGAGCCGTGCGACGTAGGGCGCGACGACCTCGAGGTCGTGCGTGCGGACGCGGGTCGCCAGCAGCGACTGGTGCGCGTCACGGAAGGTCGTGTCGGTGACCGCCACCGCGGTCTGCTCACGCAGCGCGCGGGCGAAGCCCTCGGGACCGAGCTCGAGCAGGCGCTGCCTGCTGCCCGGGACGGCAGGCTCGGCCACGTCGACGGCCGGGAGCTTGTGCTTCGGCTCGATCGCCCCCGTCGAGGCACCATTCGGCTGGTTGACCACGACGTCGCCGAGGTAGGCGAGCAGACGGGTCCCACGGTCGGCGCTCTCCCGCGCGGCGAGGAGCTCCGGACGCTCGTCGATGAAGGACGTCGAGACGTCGCCCTCGACGAAGGCCTCGTCGGCCAGCACGGCCTGGAGGAAGGGGATGTTCGTGCGGATGCCGCGGATGCGGAACTCGGCGAGGGCACGCCGAGCACGTCGCACGGCCGTCGGGTAGTCGCGGCCGCGGCAGGTGAGCTTGACGAGCATCGAGTCGAAGTGCCCGGAGATCTCAGACCCGGCCGTGGCCGTGGCCCCGTCCAGGCGCACACCTGCGCCGCCCGGGGACCTGTAGGCGACGATGCGCCCGGTGTCCGGGCGGAAGCCGTTCGCCGGGTCTTCTGTCGTGATGCGCGTCTGGAGGGCCGCGCCGTTGACCCGGACGTCCTCCTGCCGGATACCGAGGTCTGCGAGGGTCTCCCCCGCGGCGATCCGCATCTGCGACGAGACGAGGTCGATGTCGGTGACCTCTTCGGTCACCGTGTGCTCGACCTGGATGCGCGGGTTCATCTCGATGAACACGTGCTGACCGGCCCGCTCCCCCACGGTGTCGACCAGGAACTCGACGGTCCCGGCGTTCTGGTACCCGATGGCCCGGGCGAACTTCACGGCGTCGGCGCAGAGCGCGTCGCGGATCGCTGGGTCGAGGTTCGGTGCCGGGGCGATCTCGATGACCTTCTGGTGCCGGCGCTGGACCGAGCAGTCGCGCTCGAAGAGGTGCACCACCTCGCCGGTGCCGTCGGCGAGGATCTGCACCTCGATGTGGCGCGGGCGCAGCACGGCCTGCTCGAGGAACATCGTCGGGTCGCCGAAGGCGCTGTCGGCCTCCCGCATCGCTGCCTGGAGCGCCTCGCGCAGGTCCTCGGGACGGTCGACGCGGCGCATGCCACGGCCGCCACCCCCAGCGACGGCCTTGGCGAAGATCGGGAAGCCGATGCGCTCGGCCGCTGCGACCAGCTCGTCGAGGTCGGCCGAGGGCTCGCTCGACTCGAGGACGGGGATGCCCGCCTCCCGTGCGGCCCGCAGCGCGCGGACCTTGTTGCCGGCGAGCTCGAGGACCTCGGCGGGTGGACCGATGAAGGTCAGCCCGGCGTCGACGCAGGCGCGGGCCAGGTCAGGGTTCTCGGACAAGAACCCGTAGCCGGGGTACACGGCGTCAGCGCCAGCACCCTTCGCGACCCGGATGATCTCGTCGATGTCGAGATAGGCGCGGACGGGGTGCCCCTCGTCGCCGATGAGGTACGACTCGTCGGCCTTGAGGCGGTGCTCGGAGTTGCGGTCCTCCTGCGGGAACACCGCGACGGTGCGCGCACCCATCTCGTAGGCGGCGCGGAAGGCGCGCACGGCGATCTCCGCTCGGTTGGCGACCAGCACCTTGGTGAACACGCAGACATCCCATCGTTCGGGGGCTCGACAGCCTGGACGGCTGGCCCGATCTTCCCACGGACCGCCGGGAGGTGGGTGAAGCCTTCCGACCCACGGACGGTGATCGCCCGGAACCACCCGATCACCCCTGGTCGCAGGGCTCTGGGCCCTTTCGTCCCACCACCTCGCACCGCTACAGTTGCCGCGTGCCAGTGCTAGGTGTCTGCAGTCTGAAGGGCGGCGTCGGCAAGACGTCCGTCACCCTGGGTCTCGCCTCCGCCGCAGTGGCCGCGGAGATGCGCACCCTGGTCGTCGACCTCGACCCCCAGGCGGACACGACCCTCGCCCTGGGCGCGACAGGTGCCGCGGCACAGGACGTCGCAGCCGTCCTGGACAACCCAGCCCGGTACGTCGTCGACTCGGCGATCGCCTCGTCAGCCTGGGACCCCGACCTGCTCGACGTCCTCGTGGGGTCCTCGGACTCGGTCCGTCACGACGGTCCGACCTACGAGCACAGGCTCCAGAACCTCTCGAACGCGCTGAGCACCCTCGACGAGTACGACCTGGTCCTCGTCGACTGCCCGCCCTCGCTCGGCGGCCTGACCCGGCAGGGACTCACGGCGTGCACCCGCGCCCTCGTGGTGACCGAGCCCGGGCTGTTCTCCGTGACGGCCGCGGCGCGCGCCTTCCAGGCGATCGACGCCCTGCGACGCGGCCCGGCGCCCCAGCTCCAACCGCTCGGCGTGGTCGTCAACAGGGTGCGGGCGCGCTCCTCCGAGCAGACGTACCGTCAGCAGGAGCTCGACGGCATGTTCGGGCCGCTGATCCTCTCCCCCGCGATCCCCGAGCGGGCAGCGATGCAGCAGGCACAAGGTGCTGGACGGGCGATCCACGACTGGCCCGGCACCTCGGCGAGCGAGCTCGCGCAGGGCTTCGACGCTCTCCTGGCCCGAGCCGTGCGCGCGATGTCAGACATCTGAGACGCTCCACACCTGAGACGCTCCACACCTGAGACGCCAGGCGCCCGATCAGTCGGGCACCGAGACGGACGCTGCGGCGGCGGCCCCGAGATTTCGACCTGATCCGGCCAGGGCCTCTGGGGTGCTCGGTCAGCCGGGGCCTGTCAGCCGGCGGTGCGGGCCTGGCGGCGTGCGGAGAGCTCGTCGGGGACTGCTGCGACAGGCTCGAGGCGCTCTGTCGGCAGGGTCGCGAGGGTGCCCTCGACCTCACGCCACACACGGCCGACGGCGATCCCGAAGACCCCCTGGCCACCCTGCACGAGGTCGATGACCTCGTCGGCCGAGGTGCACTCGTAGACCGAGGCGCCGTCGCTCATGAGGGTGATCTGCGCGAGGTCGTCGACCCCGCGCTCACGCAGGTGCATCACTGCGGTGCGGATCTGCTGGAGCGAGACCCCGGTGTCGAGCAGACGCTTGACGACCTTGAGGACGAGGACGTCCCGGAAGCTGTACAGACGGTGGGTGCCAGAACCTGTCGCAGGACGGACCGTGGGCTCGACCAGACCGGTACGGGCCCAGTAGTCGAGCTGGCGGTAGGTGATGCCAGCAGCACGGCACGCGGTCGGACCGCGGTAGCCGATGGACTCGTCCAGGTCAGGGAGGTCCTCGTCGAAGAGGAGTCCCTGCGTGCGTCGGGGAGCGGGCGTCCCACCAGGGACGCCGTCACGACCGGTTCCGCTCACAGCTGCCTCCGTCTCGATGCCTCCACCTGGACCGCGCCGCAGGCTGCTGCCCGACGCCGTGCGTCGGTGCGCCTGCCGCTGTGCGACGGACCCCAGGTCGCGTCGGCGGGACGTGCCCGCCGAGCACCCGGTTCGTGGATGACCATGCTCACGCTAGGGGTCCGCGGTCACCGGGTCAACGACCGTCGGCGGACGACTTCTGGCGTGTCGGCCAGCGTCAGCGCGGGAGCTCGTCGATCCCCTGGCGGACCCACACCGTGTGCAGGCGCGCCATGAGCTCACCGAGCTCCGACGCCGTCGCCGCGGCCTGTCCCCGGGCGGCCGGGGACTGCTGACCGCGCAACGGCGAGACGACCTGGTCGACGAGGGTCACGTGCCTGTCGGCAGCCGACCGGAGCGTGCGCAGGTGCCGCGCCTCGATGCCGTAGACACCGAGCTGGGCAGCCGTCTCGACGACGTCGCGCGCGAAGGCGTCAAAACGGCCGCCGGCGTCAGGACGCAGCACACCGGCGTTGACGAGCTCTTCGACGAGCGCCACCGGCACCCCGCACTCGGCGGCGAGCAGGTCGGAGCTCGACGGCCCACGACCAGCCGTCGCGGTCTGGCCCCCTCGTGCGACGAGCCGCGGGATGAGCGGCCTGTCGCTGCTCGCGACACCCTCGTCGAGGGCGCTCAGCTTGTCCTTGATGACCTTGAGCGGCAGGTACCTGTCACGCTGCTCGATGAGCACGAACCGCAGTCGCTCGACGTCGGCAGGGCTGTACTTGCGGTACCCGGACGAGGTCCGGACCGGCTCGACGAGCCCCTGCTCCTCGAGGAACCTCAGCTTCGAGTGGCTGATCGCCGGGAACTCCAGGCGCAGGCTGGCCAGCACGTCGGAGATCCGCATCGTCGCCTCGCGCGAGATGCCGTGGGGCCAGGTGTCGACGACCTCGGGAGCGGCTGCGTCGTCGCCCTGGTCCCTCGTCGGGTCGTGCGTGGGGCGCGCTGCGGTCACTCGGCGGCCGGCCCGTCGCTGGTCGCCTCGTGCTGGCGGGGGCTCGGGTAGAAGAGCATCCGGTACTTGCCGATCTGCACCTCGTCACCAGCCTTCAGGAGGGCCGAGTCGATGCGCTCACGGTTGACGTACGTCCCGTTGAGCGACCCGATGTCCCGGACCCTGAAGTCGTCGAGCTCGCGGACGAACTCGGCGTGCTTGCGCGAGACCGTGACGTCGTCGAGGAAGATGTCCGACTTCTCGCTGCGGCCCGCGACGGTCTTGTCGTCGTCGAGGAGGAACCTCGACCCGCCGCTCTGGCCACGGCGCATCACCAGGAGCGCTGACGTGCGCGGCAGGGCGGTCACGGCCGCCTGCTCCTCGGCAGTGAGGCCGGGTGCTGCGGACACGTCGTCCTGCAGACCGCTGCCGAAGCTGATCGTCGTGTCTCCGAGAGCCCTCTGGGCGGCAGCACGCGACTGGTCCGGCTGGCCCCCGGGGACTTCAGTGCTGCTACTCATGTCGCCTCCTGATCATGCGGTCCCGCGGTCGTCCACGGGTCTCTCTCGGCACTGACTGCGCTACCGGTCCGGCAGGCATCTGATCTGCACAACCTTAGATGGTCCGTCTAGGTGACGAAACCACCGCGACCCGCCCGTCTCACCCGTGCCGACCTGCTGGAGAGCACCGACGGGGCAGATCTCACCCGTCTGTCGCGGGCTTCGCGAACTGGGGGTCGGCCGGGTCGCGGACCGACCGGATCTGCACGAGCTCCTTCTGGGCGATCGTCGTACGGCCACCGCTCGTGGTGATCGAGGCCATCGCCCCGCCCGGGATCGCCATCGCCGGCTCGAGGGTCTGCGGGTCGCCGATGACCGTCCAGCGGTAGGGCGGGGCCACGACGATCCCGTCGACCGAGACCCCCGAGGCCGTGTCCTCGAAATAGCTGCTGGTCACCATGCGGATCCCGTTGACGTCGATCGCCTCAGCGCCGGCGTTGCGCAGCTCTTCGAGGACGTTGAACAGGCGCGCGGCCGAGATCGGCGAGTCGCCCTGCACGATCTGGATCTCGAGACCGGGGCCCTCGGCCGGCAGACGGCCGGAGAGGATCCCCTGGATCTCGGCGTTCTTCTCGGCCAGCTCGACGGCCGCCTGCTGGGAGTCCGAGCCAGACCTCAGCTCGAACTCGGTCTCGCGCAGCGACGACGCCTCGCGCTCGAGGCTGTCGGAGCGCTTGCTCACGTCGTCGAGGATCCGCACGAGGTCGGACTGGCGCAGGCCGGAGAACTCGTCCTGCTGGTTCTGCTGCAGCTGGACCACGAGCGCGAAGCCGAGGACGGCGCAGAGGACCGCTGCGAGCACCTGAGCCCGCGTCATCCGGGGGCGGAAGGCCGACCGGAGACGGCGACCCGGGGTCATCGCGGCCCGGGCGGCGCGACGTGCCTCCTCCGGGCTCTGCGGGGCCTGCTCGGAGGCCACCTCAGACGCGTCGGGGCTCGGTGAGGGGGTCGTCGAGGGCCTCGCCGCTGATCCACCGGCAGCAGGGCGCGGGGCTGGCGACGCGGCGGCCGGACGACCAGGGCGTGCGGCCGCGGCAGGCGCTGAGGAGCCCGCCTTCTTGACGGGTGGTGGCCGCATGGCCGTCTCGCCGTCGTGCGCAGGGTTGGGCACGACCCTGACGACGCTCAGCGGGAGGACGACCTCGATCTCGTCGGTGTCCGGGTGGGTCTCGGCCCGGCTGCGGGGCGCGGTCGCACCGACGGGGATCGAGGGCGGAGGCGTCGCGGCGGCGGGGGTCTCGGCGGCGGCTGACTCGGTCTCACCGGCAGCAGTCTCGGTCTCGCGGGCGACGTCGGGCTGCACCTGCGCGTCGGGTGTGGCCTCGGGAGCGTCACGCGTGCCCTCGTCGGGGCTTCCTGTCGGCGTGCTCATGCCTTGAACAGGTGACGGCGGATGGCCGCGGCGTTGGAGAAGATGCGGATGCCGAGCACGACCACCACGCCTGTCGAGAGCTGCGTGCCGACGCCGAGCTGGTCACCGAGGAACACGATGAGCGCGGCGACCACCACGTTCGACAAGAAGGACACGAGGAACACCTTGTCGTCGAACATGCCGTCGAGCAGCGCGCGCAACCCACCGAAGAGCGCGTCGAGCGCAGCCACGACGGCGATGGGCAGGTACGGCTGGAGGTACACGGGCACCGTGGGCTCGAGGAGCAGCCCGGCGACCACCCCGATCAGCAGACCGAAGACCGGAATCACGTGTCACTCCCCCACCCAGTAGTTCCTGACGCCTCGGTCAGCATGTCAACCCTCGTCATTATCCTTGCCGACGGGCCCTGCGTAGAACAGCACGCGTGTCGGCCCCGCAGGCACTGTGAGCTCGTCGCTCGACGAGACGTTCGTCTTGATCCCGTACTGCGACCCGAGAGCGCTCAGCTGCCGCGCCGCGGAAGAGCGCGCCAGGCCGGTCTCCAGGTCGTTCGTGCCACCGATGGCGACCACCTCGTACGGGGCGCTCACACCGACCAGGTCGACGAGGATCGCGCTCCCGGCGCTGCGGATCGCGGTCGTCGAGGTGAGCCGCTGGTCGTTGACGGCGATCGCCTCCGCGCCAGAGGCCCAGAGGGCGTTGACCAGCATCTGCAGGTCCGAGTCCTGCACGAGAGCCGCCGGCTCGTCGGCCGCGTTGGGCCCGTTCTCGACGGTGACCACGATGCCCTGGCCGCGGGCCGCGATCGTCCCGTTGGAGAGCCCGTCCTGCGTGAGCTGCTCGACAGCCTCCGGGTCGGAGGACGACAGCGCGGCGTCCCGCAGCTCGTCGATCGACGCCTGGAGGTCGGTGTTCGTCTGCGTCCGCTCGGCGAGCTGGGCACGACGGCTCGTGATCTCCTCGACGAGGAGCTCGCGCGCCGCGACGACCCCCGGCTGGGGTGCGCGCAGCTGCTGGGCGGCGCTCGCCGTCGAGAAGCCGAGCACGACAGCCAGGACGAGCAGCCAGATCACGGTCCGGTTCCGGCGCGGCGGCGCCTCGCCCCGCGCCTTGCGGCGAGCGGCCTCCGCATAGCCAGCGTCGAGAGGTCGGTGCATCACCTCGTTGAGGAGGGTCATCGAGGCGTCGACGGGTGGGCGCTTCGCCAGGCTCGGGTCGTCCACGTGGTGGCCCGGCGTCACGACGGCGTCCCCGCAGCAGCGCGGTGCTCGGCGACGAGCTCGCGGGCCTGCACCACGTAGAGCGCACCCGAGGCCCAGTAGAGCCCCACGCCCCACCACGCGAAAGCCCAGCCTGCGGCGTGCGCGACGGCACCGAGCGTCCCTGACGACTCCGCGAGCAGCAGCAGCGGGAAGGCGTAGAGCAGAGCGAAGGTCGCCGCCTTCCCGAGGAAGTTCACCGGCAGCGGCCCGTAGCCGAGGCGCGTGAGCGTCGGCAGGAGGCACGCCATGAGCACGTCCCTGGACAGGATCACGACGAGCAGCCACAGCGGGACGACGTCGCGCCACGCGAGGGCGACAAGCGTGACGAGGATGAACAGGCGGTCGGCAGCGGGGTCGAGGACCTGGCCCAGCTTCGACACCTGGTCGAGCCGGCGGGCCACAGCGCCGTCGAGCCAGTCGGTGAACCCGGAGAAGGCGAGCACGAGCAGGGCGGCGACGTCGTGAGAGGTGATGATGAGGACGGCGAACACCGGCACGAGGGCCAGCCGCAGCATGCTGATGAGGTTGGGGACCGTGAGCACGCGTGTGCTCACCTGCTGCTCGTTCACCTCGGCCACCGCTGCCTGCCCCTCACCGTGCGCGTCCCTGCTGTGCTGTCATCTTAGGGTGCGCCGCCGTCACGCCCTCCCCTGCTGCGTGCGCGACCAGCACCTTGTGGTCGAGGTCACCGCGCCCGACGCTGGTCTGCGGCACCCTCCAGGGCGTACTGTGGAGCCATCCCTCGGAGTTTGTCGCGGGTCCCGCGTGTGCGTGTGTCAGTGGCCGGTCACGGCCCAGTGTGTGTGTTTCGGGATTGCGACTCCAGATCGACAGGTCGAGCTGACCTCCGCTTCCCCCACACCACTGAACGGTTGTAGTCCTCCATGACGTCTTCTGACATCTCTGCGCCCGAGAGCGCCCTCACCACCCCCACGCCTGCTGCTGAGGCAGTCACCTTCGCGGACCTCGGCCTCCCCGCCGAGCTCCTCTCCGCGGTGCTGGACCTCGGCTTCACCATCCCGTCGACCATCCAGGAGAAGGCCATCCCGGCCCTCCTCGCCGGCAACGACATCACCGGTGTCGCCCAGACGGGTACGGGCAAGACCGCGGCCTTCGGACTCCCGATGCTCGCCGCCGTCGACCCCGAGCTGCGTCGCACCCAGGCTCTCGTCCTGGCCCCGACCCGCGAGCTCGCCATGCAGGTCGCCGAGGCCATCGAGACCTTCGCCAAGCACCTCCCCGGCATCGAGGTCGTCCCCGTCTACGGCGGCTCGCCCTACCCGCCCCAGGCTCGTGCGCTCTCCCGCGGCGCGCAGATCGTCGTCGGTACCCCCGGTCGTGTGATCGACCACCTCGAGCGTGGCACCCTCAAGCTCGGTGACATCCGCTTCCTCGTCCTCGACGAGGCCGACGAGATGCTCCGCATGGGCTTCGCCGAGGACGTCGAGAAGATCTTCGGCGCCGCTCCGGTCGAGCGCCAGGTCGCCCTGTTCTCCGCGACGATGCCCCCGCAGATCCGCCGCGTCGCGCAGCACCACATGCGCCAGCCCGTCGAGATCGCCGTGTCGCGCCAGTCGTCGACAGTCACCTCGGTCACCCAGCAGTACGCGGTCGTGCCCTTCCGTCACAAGGTCGGCTCGCTGACCCGCGTGCTCGCCACCTCCGACGCCGACGCCGCGATCGTCTTCTGCCGCACCCGTGGCGCAGCAGAAGAGGTCGGCTCCGCCCTCATCGAGCGTGGCATCTCCGCCGCGACCATCTCCGGTGACGTGGCGCAGAAGGACCGCGAGAAGATCGTCGAGCGCCTCCGCGCCGGCGCCCTCGACGTCCTCGTCGCGACCGACGTCGCGGCCCGTGGCCTCGACGTGGACCGCATCGGTCTCGTCGTGAACTTCGACATCCCCGGCGAGCCCGAGGCCTACGTCCACCGCATCGGCCGCACGGGCCGCGCCGGACGCACGGGTGTCGCGCTCTCCTTCGTCACCCCGAACGAGCGCGGTCGCCTCAAGCAGATCGAGCGCACGATCCGTCAGCAGCTCGTCGAGATCGAGATCCCGTCGCCCGCCGACGTGTCGGCCCACAAGGTCGCCACGCTCCTCGGACGCGTGGACGCCCGCCGTGACGCCGGTCGCCTGTCGATGTACACCGACCTCGTCCGCACGCACATCGACACCCACGGCACCGACCCGGCCGAGCTCGCCGCGATCCTCGCAGCCCTGGCCGTCGGCGACGACGGCCCCCAGGCTCGTGAAGAAGAGGCAGCCTTCGAGGCGCAGCGCGCCGAGGCCCGTGACGCCCGCAAGCGTCGTGACGACGACCGCGCCCCGCGCGAGCGCCGTGACAACGACCGTCCGTCGCGCGGTGTCCGCCGCGAGTCGACCGGTACCCGGTACCGCCTCTCCGTCGGCCACACGCACGGCGCCCAGCCGAGCGGCATCGTCGGCGCGCTGACCAACGAGGGTGGCCTCTCGGGCAAGGACCTCGGCAAGATCGACATCTTCCCGTCTTTCTCGCTCGTCGACATCAGCGCCCCGCTCGACTCCGAGACGATCGACAAGATCTCCCGGGCCCGCGTCGCCGGCAAGGCGCTGCGCATCAAGCTGGACGACGGCCCCGCGCCGACCCGTCCCGCCGCTGGCGGCCCGCGCAACAGCGCACCGTCCGGCCGTCGCGAAGAGCGTTTCGACCGCAAGCCGCGCACGGACGCCCGCTACTGAGGCGCTGCTGACAGGTCGTCCCTGCGGGGACGACCGGTCGTAGGCACCGTCCACAGCACGACAAGAACCCCCGGCCTCTCGAGGCAGGGGGTTCTTGTCGTCTCGCTGACAGCGGGGCTGACCGGTCTGCGGGGCCGAGCGCGTGCTGCTGGTGTCAGACCGCGGGGCCCGAGCCGTCCTGCTCCTGGCCCTCGCCGTGGCGGACCACGAGGGCTGCGAGGCGCCGGGCCTCGCTCACCGCGTACTCGCCGTCGGCTCGTTGGACGGCCATGACCGGCCAGGTCGTGCCGTCGGAGATCTCGAGGAGCACCCAGGGGTCGCCCGAGCCGAATCGCACTGCGAGGACCTGCGTCCACTCGAGGGTGCGGACGCGCAGGAGGTTGCGGACCGTGACGCCGTGCTCGTCCACGCGGGCGCGGACCGTGGCCTGACGCCAGAGGAAGACGCACCCGGCGACCAGGACCACCGAGGTGCCGAGAGCGTCGGCAGGCGCGTAGCCACGGCCGTCTGTGCCAGGAGCCTGCCAGAGGACGAGGAGTCCCCCGAGCACGATCACGACGATCGCACCCCAGGCCACGTAGCGGACGAACCGCGGCCTGAGGTCTGCGTAGACGTCACGTGCCATGGGCACTCCTCTCCGACCGGTCAGACGGCCGGGACCGTCAGAGCCTGCAGGCGTGGATCGAGGTCACCAGGATCGCACGGGCACCGACGTCGTACAGGGCGTCCATCACCTGGTTGGTCTCGGCGCGGCGGACCATCGCGCGGACGGCAGCCCAGTCGCGGTCGTGCAGCGGGGAGACCGTCGGCGACTCGAGGCCCGGGGTGATCGCCACGGCGGCGTCGACGAGGGACGCGGGGACGTCGTAGTCCATGAGGACGTACTCGTGCGCGGTGAGCACACCCTGGAGACGACGCGTCAGCGTGTCGAGACCGGCGGGTGACTCGACACCCTTGCGGCGGATGAGCACAGCCTCGGACCTGAGGATCGGGTCTCCGAAGATCTCGAGCCCGGCGGCGCGCAGCGTGGTGCCGGTCTCGACGACGTCGGCGATGACCTCGGCGACGCCGAGACGCACCGAGCTCTCGACGGCACCGTCGAGGTGCACGATCGCTGTCGGGGTGATGCCGTGCTCGGCCAGGTACTGGCCGACGAGCACCGAGTACGAGGTCGCGACGCGGCGTCCTTCGATCTGCGCGATGTCGGTGATCTCACCGGTCGGCGCGGCGAAGCGGAAGGTCGATCGGGCAAAACCGAGCGGGAGGTGCTCCTCGGCGTCGGCGGCCGAGTCGAGCATGAGGTCGCGGCCGGTGATCCCGGCGTCGACGGTCCCGGCACCCACGTACACGGCGACGTCGCGCGGGCGGAGGAAGAAGAACTCCACGTCGTTGTCGGGGTCGGCGAGCACGAGCTCGCGGGTGTCACGACGCTGGCGGTAGCCAGCCTCGCGCAGCATCTCGGAGGCGGGCTCGGACAGGGACCCCTTGTTGGGGACGGCAATACGCAGCACAGGAGGACTCGCGTTCGTGAGAGAGGACGGGCGGTTCGTCAGAGGTAGGAGTACACGTCGTCGAGGGTCAGCCCCTTGGAGACCATGAGCACCTGCAGGTGGTAGAGGAGCTGGGAGATCTCCTCCGCCGTCTCGGCATCGCTCTGGTACTCGGCGGCCATCCAGACCTCGGCGGCCTCTTCGACGATCTTCTTGCCGATGGCATGGACCCCTGCGTCCAGCTGAGCCACTGTGCCGGATCCGGCGGGTCGGTCAACGGACTTGGCGGTGAGCTCTACGAACAGCTCTTCGAACGTCTTCACGCCGACTACCTTAGTCGCCGGATCCGCTCCGCACCGACCGGTGTCCGACGGGTGGCACCCGCCGGACACCGGTCGGACGCCAGAGGTCAGAGCGCGCGGAGCGCGAGGACCGTGGCGATCGCTGCCTCGACGGCCTCGGCGCCCTTGTCCTCGGAGCTGTCGGGCAGCCCGGCGCGGTCCAGGGCCTGCTGCTCGGTGTCCACGGTCAGGACGCCGAAGCCGACGGGCACCCCCGTGCGGACCGCGACGTCGGTCAGCCCGAGGGTCGTCGCCTGGCAGACGTAGTCGAAGTGCGGGGTACCCCCACGGACGACGACACCGAGGGCGATGACGGCGTCGTAGCCGGCCTCCGCCGCTCGGGCCGCGGCGACCGGCAGCTCGAAGGAGCCCGGCACCCGGACCTCCTTGACGTGGGTCACGTGCGCGGCGACGAGCGCGCGACGAGCACCCTCGAGGAGCCCGTCCATGATCTGCGTGTGCCACTGGGCGGCGACGACGACGACCCGCAGGCCCGTCCCGTCGACCGTGATGCTGGGTGCTCCTGCGCCGCTCATCGTGCGTCCTCCGTCTGCTGTGTGGTGCTGGTCGGTGCGGTGGTCTCGGTCCCCTGGGTGGTCGTGTCCCCCGCGGCCTGGGCGGCGAGGACGTCGCTCTCGGCGACGACGGTGTCGAGCACGTGGCCCATGAGCTCCTTCTTCGTGCGCAGGTACCGCTCGTTGTGGTGGGAGTGGCCGACCTCGAGGCGGACGGTCTCGGTGACCTCGACGCCGTGCGCGGCGAGCCCCGTGGACTTCGCGGGGTTGTTGGTGAGCAGCCGGACGCGCTGCAGGCCGAGGTCGACGAGGATCGCTGCCGCTCCCCCGTACTCGCGCCGGTCCGCAGGCCAGCCGAGGTCGAGGTTCGCCTGCACGGTGTCCCGGCCGGCGTCCTGGAGCTCGTAGGCGGCGATCTTCGCGAGCAGACCGATGCCGCGGCCCTCGTGACCCCGCAGGTACACGACGGCGCCACCCTCACGAGCGACGGTCTCCATCGACGCCTCGAGCTGGGGACCGCAGTCGCAGCGCAACGACCCGAAGGCGTCCCCGGTGAGGCACTCGGAGTGCACCCGGACGACGGGGACGTCGTGCGGGGCCTCGACGCCGACGGGCACGAGCGCGACGTGCTCGGCGCCCGTGCGCATGTCGCGGTACCCGTGGATCCTGAAGGTGCCGTGCGCCGTCGGCAGGTCGGCGACGGACGTCGCGTGGACCCGTTCGCCCGGGAGCGGGAGGGGCTCGGCCTCGACGACGGGGTCGTGCTCACGTCGCCAGGCGATGAGGTCTTCGATCGTCAGCAGCGCGAGACCCTCACGCTCGGCCAGCGCAGAGAACTGCGGCATCCGCATCATGGTGCCGTCGTCGTTGACGAGCTCGGCGATCCCGCCGACCTCGCCGAGACCCGCGAGACGCACGAGGTCGACCGCCGCCTCGGTGTGCCCAGCACGGTGCAGGACACCACCCGCCACAGCGCGCAGCGGGAGCACGTGGCCCGGTCGGATGAGGTCCCCCGAGCCTGAGGCGGGGTCGGCCAGCACGCCGAGGGTCCGGGTGCGGTCAGCGGCCGAGATTCCTGTCGTGACTCCCGTCGCCGCGTCGACCGTCACCGTGTAGGCCGTCCGACGAGGGTCCTGGGACTGCGGGACCATGAGTGGCAGCTCGAGCGCGTCAGCCCGCGACGCGGGCATGGGCGCGCAGAGGTACCCCGACGAGTGCCGGATGGTCCAGGCCACCCACTCGGTGCTGACGGTCGACGCTGCGAAGACGACGTCGGCCTCGTTCTCCCGGTCCGGGGAGTCCGAGACGAGGACCGGGCGTCCTGCGCGGAGCTCGTCGAGAGCCTCCTCGACGGTTGCGAGACGGGGGCTCATGCCCGTGCCCCGAGCAGACGCTCGACGTACTTCGCGATGACGTCGACCTCGAGGTTCACGGCGTCGCCGACCACGAGGGAACCGAGGGTGGTCGCCTCGAGGGTGGTCGGGATGAGCGACACCCCGAAGGTCGTCGTGGTCACGCTCGTGACGGTCAGCGACACCCCGCTCACCGTGATCGAGCCCTTCTCGGCGACGTACCGTGCGACGTCCGGCGACGTCTCGAAGACCAGGTCGTCCCACCTCTCCCCCGGGGTACGGCTCACCAGCGTGCCGACGCCGTCGACGTGCCCCTGGACGATGTGCCCACCGAGCCTGGCGTCGGCCCGCATCGCGCGCTCGAGGTTGACCCGCCGTCCGACGGCCAGCGAACCGAGGGCCGTGCGGCTCAGCGACTCCGGCATCACGTCGGCGGTGAATCCGCCCTCGGGGAGCGACGTGACGGTCAGACAGACCCCGTCGACCGCGATCGAGTCCCCGAGCCCGGCGTCCGAGACGACGAGCGGGCCCGAGACGGTGAGGACGGCGTCGCTGCGCGTGCCGTCCGGGAGCTCGAGGGCCGTGACGGTCCCGAGCTCTTCGACGATTCCTGTGAACATCTGCTTCTCCTGGTCGGTGGTGCAGGCCGCTGACGGCGGCCGAGGTGGTGAGGTCACGCCCGCGCGAGAGACGGGGCGAGACCTAGGGACGAGCGGAGGGCTCAGCACGCTGTGCGCGGAGCCGCTCGACCGTCAGGGCGGTGGTCGCACGGCCCGGGCCACGACGAGGACGTCGTCGCCGAGACGCTCCACGGTGCTCGTGGACCATCGGACGGCGTCGTCGATGCTCTGGCCACCGAGCGCCCCGACGACCCGCCGGCCCTCGCCCACGAGGACGGGCGCCACGTAGGAGTGGATCTCGTCGACGACGCCGGCCGTGACGAAGGCCGTCGCGACAGTCGGACCGCCCTCGACGATCACGTGCCGCACCTCGAGCGCGGCGAGCCGTGCGAGAGCCTCGTGCACGTCGTGAGTGGTGAGGTGGACGAACCTGCCGTCGTCACCGCGGATGCGGGCGTCGTCCGGGACGGGGCGCTCCCCCATCACGGCACGGAGCGGCTGGTGGACCGGTGTGGTCGACGACCTCTCGTGGTCGTCAGCCTCGCCCGTCGCCGGACGCGCTGTGAGGGTCGGGTCGTCTGCGACGACGGTCCCCGAGCCGACGAGGATCGCGTCGACGGTCGCCCGGACGCCGTGCGCGTGGCCGCGGGACTCCGGTCCGGTGATCCACCGGCTCGAGCCGTCGGCGGCAGCGACGCAGCCGTCGAGGCTCGTCGCCGTCTTGAGCGTCACGAAAGGACGCCCGAGGCGGACCGAGGCGAGCCAGACCCGCAGCAGCTCCTCACCGGCGTCGAGCATCAGCCCTGTGCGGACCTCGACACCGTGGGCGCGCAGGTGCTCTGCCCCGCCGGCTGCGACAGGGTTGGGGTCGCTCACGCTCACCACGACCTCGCCGACACCGGCGTCGAGCAGCGCCTGCGCGCACGGACCCGTGCGACCCGTGTGGTTGCAGGGTTCGAGGGTCACGACTGCTGTCGCTCCGCGGACGTCGACGCCCGCGGCCTCAGCACGCGCGAGAGCGTCAGCCTCGGCGTGAGGTGTGCCCGCACCTCGGTGCCACCCGACGGCAAGGACGTCACGCGCGAAGATGCCTGGCGCGTCAGGTCCTGGGGCTGGCGCCAGCAGCACGCAGCCGACCTGCGGGTTGGGGCCGTGCGCGGGGCCCCGGCGAGCGAGGTCGAGGGCGTACGCCATCGCCTCGTCGAGGGTGAGCGGTGCTGCGTCCACGGAAGTCGCCTGTCTCTGCCTGTCGGTGCGGACACGCTCCGGGGCAGGACGAGCGTGCGCCCCGGAGGGTGCACGACACCACGGTGCGCCGGAGGCGTCGTGAGACACCGGCGCACCGCCACGAGACTCTTCCCATCCGGACTTTGACCGTCGGTCCTGGAGTTGCACCAGATCAACCGCACCGAGGTGCGGGTCGCGGACTGTTACCGCCGGCTCGGATTTTCACCGACCCCAGAGCACGTGTACTTGCTGGGGTCCACTATGCCATGAGCCCCGGACAGACGTCTGGGTCGTCTGCCCGCGGCACAATTCCCTGGCCAGGGACCTCGCCCTCGGAGCAGGATGAGCCGATGCCCGTCGACAGCACAGCCCCCAGCCAGGACGAAGGACCGCACCTCTCCCCCGTCTGGACCGCCGACGTGCCCGGCGCGTCCGGGACCCGGCTCGTCCTGCTGCCGACCGACGCCGTCGACGCCCTCGCAGCCGGTGACCTCGAGACTGCTCAGGACGCCGTCGGCGACGACCTGCGCCTGACCCCGTTCCTCGTGAGCCCGGGATGCCGCCGAGTCTGGGACTACCGCAGCCGACAGCTCGGACGCACCCCCTCGGACGCCACCTGGGTGACGCGGCTGGTCGTCGCCCCGTCCGGCGAGGTCGTCGGACGAGCCGGCTTCCACGGCGCTCCCGAGGACGGCACCGTCGAGATCGGCTACGAGATCGACCCCGCGCACCGCCGCAGAGGGCACGCCCGCGCGGCCCTGCGCATCCTCCTCGACGTCGCACGCCGAGAGGCGGGTGCGCTGACGCTGCGCGCCACGATCAGCCCCGACAACGAGGCGTCCAGAGCACTCGTCGAGGCGCACGGCCTGGTCGTCACCGGCGAGCAGTGGGACGAGGAGGACGGTCTCGAGACGATCTTCGAGGTCGGGGTCGAGGCGTAGGCAGAGCGACCAGCGCGCGGCTAGTGCCTGTGCGCCGACGCCATCGTGCGCAGCGTGTCGATCTCGGCCGGGATGTCGTCGGCGCCGTAGACGGCCGAGCCGGCGACGAAGACGTTCGCACCGGCCTCCGCCGCGCGCTCGATCGTCGAGCGCGAGATGCCCCCGTCGACCTGCAGCCAGACGTCGAGATCGGCCTCGCCGATCGCACGGCGGGCCCGCTGGATCTTCGGGAGCGTGCCCTCGATGAAGGACTGGCCGCCGAAGCCTGGCTCGACGGTCATCACGAGGATCATGTCGATCTCCGAGAGCAGGTCGAGGTACGGCTCGACGGGCGTCGCCGGCTTGAGCGCGAGCCCGGCGCGGGCCCCGAGGCGGCGCAGCTCGCGGGCGAGCCTGACCGGCGCGGCTGCGGCCTCGGCGTGGAAGGTCACGGACTGCGCACCGGCCTCGGCGAAGCCTGGTGCCCACCGGTCCGGGTCTTCGATCATCAGGTGCACGTCGATCGGGATCGGCGACACCTGGACGATCCGCTCGACGACAGGCAGACCGAGCGTGAGGTTCGGGACGAAGTGGTTGTCCATCACGTCGACGTGCGCGTAGTCGGCTGTCGAGATCGCCTGGAGGTCACGCTCGAGGTTCGTGAAGTCCGCCGACAAGATGCTGGGTGAGACGAGTGCACTCATGCGGCCCACACTAGGCCGTGCAGCACGACGATCCCAGCCGAGCAGCAGCCCGGACAGGCCGCACCCGTCCACGGTCCACGCCCCGGGACCGACTGCACGTACGCCGACTACCGCACGCGCCCGACGTGCGGCGCAGCGTCACCTGCAGGCCCGGTGACCTGCACGCCCGGTCGCCCGCAGATCCGGTCGTCTACAGACCTGTGCGGCGCAGCAGCGTGAGGTGCATCGCGTCGGTGCCGTGCAGGTGCGGCCACAGCTGGACGTCGAGACGTTCGGCCAGCGGGACGTCGGTGCCGGCGATCTCCGTGACGAGGGCGCGCGCGTCGAGCATCTCGACCGAGCCCTCGGGCAGCGCGGAGAGCACGTCCGAGACGACAGCACGCGTCTCGGCGAGGTGCGGCGAGCACGTCACATAGCCCACCACTCCCCCGTCGCGGACGGCGTGCAGTGCCGACGTGAGCAGCTCGCGCTGGAGCGCGGCGAGCACCTTGACGTCCGCGGGCGAACGGCGCCAGCGCGACTCGGGGCGCCTGCGCAGCGCCCCCAGCCCGGTGCACGGTGCGTCGACGAGGACGCGGTCGTAGGCGCCGGGCTCTTGCTCGCCGATGTCACGACCGTCCCACACCTGCACCCGCTCGACGGAGTCGGCCGGCACGGCGACGAGCGCACGGTCGACGAGGTCTGCGCGGTGCGGCTGCACCTCGTTGGCCACGACCCGCGCGCCGCGCGTCCCGGCGATCGCCGCCAGGAGTGCAGCCTTGCCGCCGGGGCCTGCGCACATGTCGAGCCAGCGGGCGTCGGCCCCCTCGACAGGTGCCTGGGTGAAGGCGAGGGTGACGAGCTGGCTGCCCTCGTCCTGCACCCCGGCGAGCCCGGCGCGGACAGCGGGCACAGCACCCGGGTCGCTGCCGTCGAGCACCACCGCGGTCGGAGTCAGACGCCCGGGGCGAGACTCGACCTGCTCGCCGAGCTCCTCCTGCGTGACCAGACCAGGACGGGCGACGAGGGTCACCCGAGGAGCTGCGTTGTCGGCCTCGAGCAGCGACCCGAGCTCGTCGACGGGACGGCCCGAACCCACGAGCGAGTCGCGCAGCGCCCGGGTGATCCACTGCGGGTGGCTGTCGACCACAGACATCCGGGCGATCTCGTCCGTCTGGGCCGCCTCGACGGTCTCGAGCCACTCTTCGAGCTCGGTGCGCGAGATCTTGCGCAGCACGGCATTGACGAACTGCGCGCTGCCGGCACCGACCCGCTCGCGGGCCAGTCCGACGGTCTCCGACACCGCAGCGTGCGAGGGGACACGCATGCCGAGCAGCTGGTGCGCACCGAGGCGCAGCACGTCGAGGACGGGAGCGTCGATCTTGTCGAGCGGACGGTCGACGCACTCGGCGATCACAGCGTCGTAGCGGCCACGCAGCCGCAGCGTGCCGTAGGCGAGCTCGGTCGCGAAGGCGGCATCACGGCCCGAGATGCTGCGGGACCGCAGCATCGGGGGCAGCACGAGGTTGGCGTAGGCGTCGGAGTCGGCGACCTGGCGCAGCACGTCGAAGGCGACGAGCCGGGCGGGGTCGGTGCCCTTGCGGCGCTCGCTCGGGGCGAGCGACCCGCGGTGGCCTTCACCCCGTGCGCGAGCACCACCACGCTCACGACCCTTGGCGTCGCGGCGGTCGTCGGAGCCGCGGCGGTCGTCCGAGCCCCGCTGGGGGGTACGGTCGTCGGCGCTCATGCGGAGGCCTCCTGGCCGAGACGGATACCGTCGCCGAGGCGGGCACCGCGGGCCCAGTCGGCGGCGTTCATGGGCTTCTTGCCAGCGGGACGGACCTCGCCGAGCTCGACGGGCACCGTCGCCGTCCCCACCCGCACAGCCGACTTCGTCACCTGGACCTCACCCGGTGCGAGGGACACCTCGAGGGGCTCGTCGAGCGGGGTCACCGGGCCGAGACCGAGACGGGAACCGTCGGGCAGGGTCGTCCAGGCTCCGGGGGCCGGGGTGCAGCCGCGCACCAGACGGTCGACGGCGTGGGCAGGGTGGGTCCAGACGACCCGGGCGTCGTCGACCGTGAGCTTCGCGGCCAGGCTCACGCCGTCTGTCGGCTGCGGCACAGGGATCATGTGGCCGTCCTCGATCGCGTCGAGAGTCGCGACGAGCAGCCCTGCGCCTGACCTGGACAGTCTGTCGAGCAGGTCGCCCGAGGTGTCGCGGCGGCGGATCGTCTCCGTCGCGGTGCCGAGGACGGGTCCGGTGTCGAGGCCTTCTTCGATGAGGAAGGTGGTCGCGCCGGTGACCTCGTCTCCGGCGATCACGGCCCGCTGGACTGGCGCCGCGCCGCGCCAGGCGGGCAAGACCGAGAAGTGCAGGTTGACCCAGCCGTTGCGAGGCACGTCGAGGACGGCCTTCGGCAGGATCTCGCCGTAGGCGACGACAGGCGCGCAGTCGATCTGCAGTGCCTCGAGACGCTCGACGAATCCTTCGCTGCGCGGGCGGTCGGTGATCACCTCGATGCCGGCCTCCTCGGCACGCTGACGCACCGGGCTCGGGACGAGCTGTCGTCCGCGCCCTGCCCGTGCGTCAGCACGGGTCAGCACGGCGACGACCTCGTGCCGCGACCCGATGAGGGCCTCCAGGGCAGGGACAGCTACGGCCGGGGTCCCGGCGAAGAGCAGACGCATGCCCCCAGTCTACGAGGGCGACGGCGAGGGCCTGACGCACGGTCGGCCACGGAGCCGGGCGCCCTGGCCTGAGGTCTGCACGTCCTCAGCCCAGCAGCCCCAGCCTGACGAGCTCGAGACGCAGTGCCTCGGCCGAGGTGAAGTGCACGGCGTGCAGCCCGACGCTCCGAGCGGCCTCGACGTTGCGAGGTGAGTCGTCGACGAACACCGTGCGTGCCGGGTCGAGCGCGAACCTGTCGATCGTCAGCCGGAAGATCTCAGGGTCCGGCTTGGCCAGCCCGACCTCGCCGGACACGACGATCCTCTCGAGCCGGCCGATCGACGGAGCCGCGGGGACGGCGTGGTGGAAGAGCTCGGCCGACCAGTTGGTGAGGCCGTAGAGCCTGGTCCCCGCCGCGAGGAGCTCGTCGACGATCTCGGCCGACCCTGGGACCGGACCGGTGAGGCTCGCCGCGAAGCCGTCCACGTACCTGTCGACGAGGTGGGCGTGCTGCGGCCAGCTCTCCTGGACGAGGGCCCTGAGCTCGGCCCACGGTCGACCGGCGTCCTGCTCGTGGTTGCGAGCCAAGAAGTCGGTCTCGGCGAAGAACGCGTCGACCTCGTCGTGGGAGAGCCCCTCGAAGGGACCGTAGGGGTCCCACCCGACCAGGACGTTGCCCAGGTCGTAGAGGACGGTGTCGACGACGGGGGTCAGGTCGACCACAGGCGTCTGGTCGGACTCCGTGGTGCTCTCGGCGGTGGTCACAGCATCTCCTTGGGGTCGAGGACGACAGTGATGAGCCCAGCCTCTCGGCGGGCGCTCGCGACGGCGAGTGCCGCCGCGAGGTGGCGGGCGAGATCACGCCCTCGGGCGACCGGGACACGCAGGATGGCACGGACCTCGGCCTCGAGGCCTCCCCCGGCGCGCGACCGCGCGGTCCCGCTGCCGGGCTGGACAGCACGGCTGACCGCGGGTCGACCGGTGCGGCCGACCGACGGCGCGCGCTCGGGCTGGGCGGCCACGACGGGCTCGGGGAGGTCGACGGGGCCGAGGACGGACCCACCCTCGGGGAGGGTCACCCTGGAGAGGAAGAGCGCCACGGCGTGCCGGTCCCCCGTGACCGACGCGATCCGGACGGCCGGGGGCATGCTCAGCTCAGCCCGCTCGTCGAGCTCGCGACCGGCCAGGCCCGCGGGGTCCCAGCGGACCAGGGCGTTGGTGGGGGTCGGGGCTGCGTCGCCGACGAGCAGCAGCCGCCCGCCGAGCCTGCTCGGTCGCACGAGCGCCCCGGCGGTGATCCAGCGGTGCAGAGCCTCTTGGTCGGTGTAGAGACCGACGTGGCTGGTCGAGACCGCTGCGTCGAGCAGCACCCCGACGGAGTAGCCCGACGGGGCGACAGGTTCGGCGCCGGGCGTCGAGACCACGAGTGCCGGCTTGTCGGGCACCTCGGAGAGGATCCCGGAGGCGGACCGGGCGCCCGAGACCCGCACGGTGGCACCCGGGAAGGCCTTGCCGAGCTCTTCAGCGGTGCGGTCGCTGCCGACCCGGACCGACCGGAGGCCTGTCGCGGAGCACTCGGGGCAGCGCCAGCCGCCGGCGAGGGCACCGC
>Ga0247813_10000182_pt1 | contig 72859 bp, 67 predicted proteins | sample UWRJL169409C1_FD_180719 | JGI IMG/M metagenome (GOLD analysis project Ga0247813, IMG submission 180719) | Plant litter microbial communities from Arlington Agricultural Research Station in Wisconsin, United States - UWRJ-L169-409C-1 | ecosystem: Environmental > Terrestrial > Plant litter >... | reverse complement strand
CGTCGCCTTTCTTTTGAAAACCCTTCATCTATCGATGAGGGGTTTTTTGTTTTACAATACTTTGTGTTTTTTAACCGAAAAGTGCACTAAAGATTCTTACCGTTGTGTTTAGGTTGCCTTTATTAAGTTCGCAAAGCTGTGTACTATAACTTTTGCGAGCTTTGCGTAAATCCTTGCGTTCTTTGCGGTTAAGTACTAGTTACAGTATCAAATTTATTTTAAAAATAATAATTATTGTTTACCTGAAACCGCGCTCAGATGGGAGAGAAATCCTTTTGCGATACCCTAAACCTCTTTTTAAAAACCGAAACTGCTATCGCAAAAGATACAGCGGACAGTCCAGCCCGGAGGGAAACGCCAAATTATATGCATTCTTTTAACAATATATCATCTTGTTTTTGTTAAATAAAAATCAATTTTTGGTTTTAATTTAGCCTCGGTTAGCCATTTTAAATGTGAATCAGTATTTTTGTCTAAATATTATAATTTAAGTATGAAAAAAAGTATTGTATTGTTGACATTGTTTGTTATCTCAAATTTAAGTGCTCAACAACGTCCTAAGTTGGTTGTAGGTATTGTAGTTGATCAGATGAAAATGGAATATTTATATCGGTTTTCAGATGACTTTTCTCCAAATGGTTTTAAGAAATTAATGAATAATGGATATACTTTTCAAAATATGCATTATAATTATATGCCAACTTATACTGCTCCGGGACATGCTTCAATTTATACAGGAACGACACCAGCTACACATGGAATTGTTGGTAACGAATGGTTTAGCAGAACAACTGGAAAAGAAATGTATTGTACAGATGATGCTGGGGTAAAAACAGTTGGTGACGGAACAGTTGAAGAAGGAGCAATGTCCCCAAAAAATCTTCAAAGTACTACTATTACGGATGAAGTAAGAATGGCTACCAACTTTGAAGGTAAAGTTATTGGAATGAGTCTTAAAGACCGTGGTGCAATTTTGCCAGCGGGTCATTTTGCAAATTGGGCTTTTTGGTACAGTAAAACAGGCTCTTTTATTTCTAGTACATTTTACGGTGAAAAATTACCGGAATGGGTGAATCAGTTTAATAATGAGAAAAACTACATGCCATATATCAATAAAGGTTGGGATTTATACAAACCAGCCTCAACGTATAATGAAAGTCTACCTGATAATAACCCTTATGAAGGTAAATTGTATGGAAGTGCCGCACCAGTTTTTCCATATGACTTGAAAAAAATGTATGAGAAAAATGATGCTGGAATTCTAAGAGCTACTCCTTATGGAAATGATTTATTAGCTGAATTCGCCAAAAGAGCTATTGAAAAAGAAGAGTTAGGAAAAGATAATATTACTGATTTCTTAACGGTTAGTTTTTCATCAACAGATTATGTTGGTCACTTGCTAGGGCCACGTTCAATTGAACTTCAGGATACTTATTTAAGATTAGATCAGACGATTGCTGATTTCTTAGCGTATTTGGATAAAACAGTTGGAAAAGGTAATTATTTACTTTTCCTAACAGCGGATCATGCTGGTGCTGAAAATGTTATCTATTTAAAAGACCGTAAATACAATGTGGATAATTATCCGTCAAAAGACTTTAAGAAAAATCTACAAGATTTCTCTGTTAAAACTTTTGGTGTTGATTTACTTTTAAATTATTCTAATTTCAATATTTTCTTCAATAAACAAATAATTAAAGAGAAAGGTTTGGAGTTGGCAAAAGTAAAACAAGCTTTTAAGGATTACATGATTTCATTGCCACAGATTAAAAAAGTCTATACAGAAGAAGAAATTTTAGCTAATTCGGGGAATGATTATTATTTGAATTTTGTTGCTAAAGGATATGATGTGACTCAGGATGGAGATATGGTTATCATTAACAAGCCTGGCGATATGGAATATTCTGTTACAGGAACATCTCACGGAACACCATATAGCTACGATACGCATGTACCTGCTATTTTTTACGGATGGCATATTAAAAAAGGAGAGTCTTATGATAAAAAAGCGATTACTGAAATTGCCCCAACAATAGCTCAAAAAATTAAAGTTAGTTTTCCTAATGGAACTGAGGCAAAAGTGTTGCAAGAGGTTTTAGATGAAAAAATCGAGAAAATCGAGATAAAATAATTTTTTTTTACTCCTATATAATCAAACCTGTCATTATTTTATGACAGGTTTTTTTTATGCTCAAAAAAAAAGGCTTTTCAATTAAGAAAAGCCCTTTGAGTAGTGTTTTAGTAAGCACTTATTATAATGTTAGCACTATGCGTTTGCTAACACTAATTCTTCATTGTAAGGAAGATTCCACGCTTCAGCAACTCCCTTGTAAAGGATTTTTCCGTTAGCAATGTTTAATCCTTTTTTCAATTCTTCGTTTTCGTTACAAGCTTTTTCCCACCCTTTGTTTGCTAATTGTACAGCATAAGGCAAAGTGGCATTTGTTAAAGCTAAAGTTGATGTGTAAGGAACAGCTCCTGGCATATTAGCTACACAATAGTGAACGATATCATCAATAATGAAAGTTGGGTTTTCGTGTGTTGTAGGAGTACAAGTTTCGATACATCCACCTTGATCTACAGCAACGTCAACAACAACAGTTCCCGGACGCATTAATTTAAGCATGTCACGAGTGATTAAGTGAGGTGCTTTTGCTCCTGGAATTAAAACAGCTCCAACAATTAGATCTGCGTCTTTAATTGCTCTTGTGATATTGTAGTGATTAGACATTTCTGTATTTACGTTTGCGGGCATGATATCGTCAAGTTGACGTAAACGTGGCAAACTTAAATCCATAATAGTTACTTGTGCTCCTAAACCAGCAGCCATTTTTGCAGCTTGAGTTCCAACGATTCCTCCACCTAAAACTAATACTTTAGCTGGCGGTACTCCTGGAACACCTCCTAAAAGGATTCCTCTTCCTTTTAATGGTTTTTCAAGATATTTTGCTCCTTGTTGAATTGCCATACGACCTGCAACTTCAGACATTGGAACTAATAATGGTAAACTACGGTCTGCTTTCTCAACTGTTTCGTAAGCTAAACATACAGCACCTTTTTCAAGCATTGCATGAGTTAATGGCTCTGATGAAGCAAAGTGAAAGTATGTGAAAAGCAATTGATCTTTTTTGATTAAAGGATATTCAGATGCAATTGGTTCTTTTACTTTAATGATCATTTCTGCAATAGCATAAACTTCTTCAATAGTTCCTAAAACTACTGCTCCTGCGGTTGCATATTCATCATCACTAAATCCACTTCCTAAACCTGCAGTCGCTTGAACATAAACTGTATGCCCATGTTTTTTCATTTCAGAAACACCAGCTGGTGTTAATGCTACACGATTTTCGTTGTTTTTTATTTCTTTTGGAACACCTATTATCATCTTGTTATATTTTTTTGTTTTTTCTTGAATTTGTTTTACAAAGCTACTGATAGAGAATATATTATTGATATTGGACTTATAAATAAGAAAATATTATTTTATTTTATACTTTTACAGAAAATTATTCTTTTTAAGTAGGTTTGGACTTCTCAAAAAAGAAAAAATGACTAAATTCTATTAATTTAAGAAAACGTTTTCGTTATGGCTTTAGATGAAATTGACAAAAAAATCTTACGACTTTTGCAGGAAAATGCCCATTATACTTTAAAGGACATTGCAAATAAAATAAATCTGTCCCTTACACCGGTTCATGATAGAGTTAAACGTCTTGAAAAAGAGGGGGTTATAGAGAAGTACGTTTCCATTTTAAACAAGAAAAAACTTGGAAATAATCTTACTGTTTATTGTCAGGTTACCTTAACAAAACAGACTTACGATACTTCTGAAGGGTTTAATCAATCCATTCTTAATTTACCAGAGGTCGTGGAATGTAATTATGTTTCTGGTAATTTTGATTATATGCTTAAAATTATCATTCCCGATATGGAGACTTATCATCATTTTCACCAAAAAAAATTATCTATTCTACCTGAAGTATCTTTAATCAACACTGTTTTTGTGATTTCAGAGGTAAAAAGCACTACAGTTCTTCCAATTTAGAACAAACAAAAAACCACCAAGAAAACTTGATGGTTTTAAGAATAGTTGGTTTTGGTTTATATTAATAATAAGTAAAACGTCTAACTTTAGCAATGTACTTTGCTAAACGAATTACTTGATGACTATATCCATATTCGTTATCGTACCAAATATAAAGTACGATGTTCTTGCCATCTTTTGAAACAATTGTGGCGTTGCTATCATAAATTGAAGGGGCAGAAGTTCCTACTATATCAGAAGAAACCAATTCATTATTTAAGGAATATTTAATTTGCTCTACAAGTTCACCTTCTAAAGCGTATTTTTTCATTATTTTGTTGATTGCTGCTATAGAGGTAGCTTTTTTAACTTCTAAGTTTAATACCACCAACGATCCGTTTGGAACTGGGACTCTAATAGCATTTGAAGTTAATTTTCCTTCAAGGGATGGAATTGCTTTTGCAACTGCAGTTCCGGCACCAGTTTCTGTAATTACCATATTTAATGCAGCAGCTCTTCCGCGACGGTATTTTTTATGCATATTGTCAACAAGATTCTGATCATTTGTATACGCATGAATGGTTTCTAAGTGGCCTTTTGCAACTCCCAAGGTATCTTCAACTGCTTTTAAAATTGGTGTTATGGCATTTGTTGTACATGACGCCGCAGAAAAAATGTTTATTTCGTCTGGATTATATTCGTTATGATTAACGCCGTGAACAATATTTGGCACTCCTTTTCCAGGTGCTGTCAATAAAACCTTGCTAACACCATTTGAAGTTAAATGTCTTTTCAGCGTTTCCTCTGTTGTAAAAGCGCCAGTATTATCAATAACTAAGGCATCGTTGATTCCGTATTGTGTATAATCTATTTCTTCCGGAGTATTGGCATTTATAATGTGAACGGTGGTTCCGTTTATAATTAATGCATTATTTTTTGGATCAGCAGTAACAGATCCCTGAAAATCGCCATGAATGGAATCGTAACGTAATAGAGAAGCTCGTTTCTCTAAAATTGACGCATCATTTTTGTCGCGGGTTACAATTGCTCTCAAACGCAATTGGTTTCCTTTGCCGGTTTTTGACATTAATTCTCTGGCTAACAAACGTCCAATTCTTCCAAAGCCATATAAAACAACATCTTTTGGCTGAATTTCTTTTGTTGATTTGGCTTTTTTCAATTTTTCCATCACAAAATATCTTGCATCCGGATATTTTTCTTCTTCTAAAAGATATTCGTAGGTAAGTTTTCCTAAATCTAATTTTGCAGGCGGAAAATCTAATGAAAAAATCACTTTTGCAATTTCAACAGAATCAAAAATACTAATAGGTTTGCCAACGAATTCACCTGCGTATTGATGTAAATTGATTATGTCACTGACATTTTTATCCAATAATTGGTTTTTAAATAAAACCATTTCGATGGATTTGTCGTACCATAAATCACTTATGACTTTTATTAATTCGACACCAGCTCTTCTTCGGTCGACTTGTAAGGATACCTCTTTTTGGTACAAAGATTTTTTACTCATAATTGATTAAATTGAAAAAATAAAATGCTCACTATTTTAAAATTTTGCGCAAAAGTATCCATTTCAATCGATTTCGTAAACTATTTTGTGATTTATTTTTGAAAAATAAAAAAGCCACCTTAATTTCTTAAGATGGCTTTTTTGAGTTTTCAGTCTCAGTCTCGGTCTTCAGTCAAAACTGAAAACTGCGACTAAATAATTATTCTGAAGATTTCTCCATTTCGGTTTATCATTTCGATTCTGACACTTTGTCCTTCGTCTTTTTTGCTTAAAAGTTTCGAAACAGTTTCAACATTTGTTGCTTTTACATTATCAATACTTAAAATGATATTGCCTTGCAGTTCATTTTGATATTGCATTAAATTGTCATTGGTTATGTTTTTAATTTTTACTCCATAATCAATTCTGAATTTCTTTTTATCAGCAGCATCAATATTTTCTAATTCAATTCCTTTAAATTCGGTACTAAAGAATTCATTTTTGCTTAAAGTTACTGGAACAGTTTTGGTTTGTCCGTCTTTCATATAAGTAACTTTGACAACATCGTTTGGTCGTTTCGTGTTAATATAACCTGAAAGATCAGCATAAGTTGCGATGTTTTGATCATCTAATTTTACGATAATGTCACCTTTTGAAAGCCCAGCTTTTTCAGCTCCGGAATTTTTAGAGACTTTACTAATATAAAATCCTTGTGTTTGAGTTACACCTAATTCTTTTGAAGCTGTACTGTTTAATTCGCCACCTTCAACACCTAGAATACCTCTTTGAACATTACCAAATTCCATGATATCTTCAATTATTTTTCTGGCAATATTAGAAGGGACCGCAAATGAATATCCAACATAAGAACCCGTCATTGAGGAAATCATCGTATTGATTCCAATTAATTCTCCTCTGGTATTTACTAACGCTCCACCACTATTTCCAGGATTTACAGCCGCATCAGTCTGAATGAATGACTGAATTCCGTTAGTGTCTAAATTTCTGGCTTTCGCCGAAACAATCCCAGCAGTTACGGTTGAAGTTAGGTTATACGGATTTCCAACTGCCAAAACCCATTCGCCAATTTTTACATTATCAGAATTAGCAAAAGCGGTATACGGTAGTTTTTCATCGGCATTGATTTTCAATAGAGCAATGTCCATTTTTGAATCGGTACCAATTAATTTTGCCGTATATGATTTCTTGTTGTTTAAGGTAATTTCAATTTCAGAAGCATCTTTAATTACGTGATTGTTAGTCACAATATATCCGTCTTCAGAAATAATAACACCAGAACCAGTTCCTACTTGTTCCTGTTGCTGTTGACCACCATATCCATAGAAAAATTCCATCATCGGATTACTGACTGTTCTTCTTGAAACATTTTTTACGTGAACAACAGTATGGATTGTCTTATCTGCAGCAGCGGTAAAATCAACCGTTTCAGCTGATAATGCAACATTTCTGCCAAATGAATTGGGGGCTAAAGTAACAACAGAATTTTCTCTTCCAAAAAAAGAATTGTTGCCATCAAATAATAATTTGTAAGCACCAAGTGTAGTAGCACCACTTAGTAATGACACTAAAAATAAGCTTGAAAATCTTTTCATAATTAGGATTTATGTTTAAGTTACTAACGTAAAATTAAAGGAAAAAATTATTTCAAAAAATGGTTTAACGCTCTTTAACAATGATTAACATTTCATTAATTAATAGTTCGTACTTTTGTACTTATTAATAGACTAAAAATGCAAATAGAATTTTATAAATATCAAGGTACGGGCAATGATTTTGTGATGATTGACAATCGTACTAATTTTTTCCCAAAAGAAGATATTCAACTGATTGAGCGTTTATGCGACAGACGATTTGGTATTGGCGCGGACGGACTGATTTTACTGGAAAATGATTCGGATACTGATTTCAGAATGGTTTATTACAATTCTGACGGGAACGAAAGTTCGATGTGCGGTAATGGTGGTCGTTGTTTAGTAGCTTTTGCTAATCAATTAGGCGTAATAAGTAATCAGGCAATTTTCATGGCAACTGATGGTTTGCATCATGCTTCTGTTGGAAATGATGCCATTGTTTCTTTGCAAATGATCGACGTTGATGAAATACAAAAGAAAGATTCTTATACTTTTTTAAATACTGGATCCCCACATCATGTTCAAATCGTTGAAGATTTGAAAAACTATAATGTAAAAGATAATGGAGCATCGATTCGTTACGGAGAATTATATGGAGAAAAAGGAAGCAATGTCAATTTCGTAAAGAAAATTGATGAGGATACTTTTTCAGTTCGTACTTATGAAAGAGGTGTTGAAGATGAAACTCTTGCCTGCGGTACAGGAGTAACTGCGGTTGCAATTGCAATGAATGCGACTGGAGAAACGGATAAAACATCTATCAATTTAAATGTTGAAGGAGGGAAGCTAAATGTTTCTTTTGATAAAATTGGAGATCATTTTACCAATGTTTTCTTAAACGGCCCGGCAAAATTTGTTTTTAAAGGCAGTATTGAAATCTAAAATCTGCAATCTAAAATCTAAAATTACAATGATCACACTCAAAGGCGAAAATATCTATCTGCGTGCATTAGAACCTAATGATTTAGAGTTTGTGTATGCGATGGAAAATGATCAGAGCATTTGGGAAGTTAGCAATACTTACACGCCATACAGTCGCTTTCTGGTTCGTCAATATCTTGAAAATGCACATCAGGATATTTATGAGGCGAAACAACTGCGTTTGGCTATTTGTCAGGATGAAGATTTTCCGGCTATCGGATTAATTGATTTATTTGAATTTGACCCGAAGAATAATAAAGCAGGGGTTGGAATCGTTATTCAAAAGAATGAAAATAAAAGGCAAAATATTGGTTCTGAAGCATTAGAGCTTTTAATTAAATATGCGTTTTACAATTTAAATTTACATCAGCTCTATGCAAATATTAGTGTCGAAAATGTAGCAAGTATAGCTCTTTTTACTAAATTTGGTTTTGAGAAAATAGGAATTAAAAAAGATTGGATCTTGCTGAATAACCACTATCAAGACGAAGCAATGTACCAGTTAATTAACAAACAAATTTAAAATTTAGACTTTGAGCTTAAAAAAAATTATCACGATAACTGCTGTAGCCGTAGTTTCAGGTTTAATGATTTACGGATTTATTTTGATCAGCAGAATTTTTAGCGCCAACACAAAATTCGAGGAAAAAGAACTTTATGTTTATGTTCCAACGGGTGCAAATTATACCGATGTTAAAAAAATATTAGAACCTTATATTAAGAATTTCGAAAACTTCGAAATGGTAGCCAATAAAAGAAGCTATCCTGAAAACGTAAAATCAGGTCGTTTTTTGCTTAAAAAAGACATGAATAATATCGATTTGGTTCGTGCAATGCGTTCTAATGTTCCGGTTAAATTAGCTTTTAACAATCAGGAACGTTTGGAGAATTTTGCCGGAAGAGTTGGTTCTGAAATCGAGGCTGACAGTTTATCTTTAATGAAAGCAATTAAAGATTCGACTTTTATGGCTGCTAATGGTTTTAATGAAGATAATGTTTTTGCCATGTTTATTCCTAATACTTATGAAGTGTATTGGAATACTTCTGCTGAAAAATTCCGTGATAAAATGATCAAGGAATATCATAATTTCTGGACAGATAAAAGAATTGCAGAAGCAAAAGAACAAGGTTTAACTCCGGTTCAGGTAACAATCTTAGCTTCAATCGTTCATAAAGAATCAGTTAAAAAAGACGAAAGACCGAGAATTGCAGGAGTGTATTTAAATCGTTTACGTTTAGCAATGCCGTTGCAAGCAGATCCAACAGTAATTTATGCATTAAAATTAAGAGATAATAATTTCGATCAAGTTATTAAAAGAGTATTTTACAATGACTTGGTTATGAAATCTCCGTATAATACTTACGTAAATATCGGACTTCCTCCAGGACCAATTGCAATGCCTGATATTACGGCTCTTGAAGCAGTTTTGAATCCGGAGAAAAACGATTATATTTATTTTTGTGCTAGTGTTGAGCGTTTTGGATATCACGAATTTGCTTCAACTTTAGCAGAACACAATGTAAATGCAAAAAAATATTCTGACTGGATTGCTAGCCAAGGTGTAACAAGATAGTTTTTTATTTACTTTATAAAATTTAACCGAAGTGTAAAACCTTCGGTTTTTTTGTTTATAAGGGTTTTATTATTTTACTTGAGGTAAGTATTTGTAGATTTTCATTTGAATCAATTTTTGAAATTCTCAAAATAAAAAATTGAAACATCACGTCTTTTTAAATTTAAAAAAGGTAAAATTCAGGTTAAATGTCATTTATTTATCCGTAAACAAAACGTAAATATTGTAGGTTAAGTATTATTATTTTAACAAAATTGCTAAAAATATGATAAAAGTGATCTTTTTGAAATTTATTTTTCAATGTTTTTAAAGCAAATTTAAAGTCTTCCATTTATGCTCGAAAAGGGCATCATTAAAGGGATGAAGCGCAATCTGATAATTTAAAAAATAGCTTAACTTGTTGGTTATCAGTATTATTTTGTTTCGATTATCTTTGCACCGTAGAAATTTCAGAAGGGTGACAGCGTTTTGAAGAAAAACAATTTATGATAAAGAAATGGTATTTTTATGCGAGTTTAGTCGTTATTATTACATTTTTAACTTTGGGTTTTAAACCCTTTAATCTAGAAACCAAACCTTGGTTTTTAATAGAAAAAACAGATGGATCAGAATACTTATTTCCATCGCTAGATAAGGATGATTATCCTGAATCAAACAAATTAAACGTCCCATACACGGGAAATCATCTAATCGGTTTTAAAGAAGCAGTTGCTTTTAAAGAGTCTCAGGGAAAATACCGTTTGGTAAATTCACTAGGCTACATGGGGAAATACCAGTTTGGTCCTCAGGCATTGAGATCAATTGGTGTTCGCAGTGGAAAGGCATTTTTAAAAGATCCCGCTTTACAAGAAAAAGCTTTTATTGCGTTATTATCCAAAAATAAATGGATTTTGCGTAATGAAATTGAACGCTATGAAGGAAAAATCATCAACGGAATTGCCATTACCGAATCTGGAATTTTAGCTGCTGCGCATCTTGGTGGAGCCGGATCAGTAAAAAACTTCTTTAAAAATAAGGGAAACAGGTTTTTTAGAGATGCCTACGGAACTTCTTTAAGAAGTTACATGAAAGCTTTTGGCGGTTATGATCTCTCTTATATTGAAGCAGATAGTAACGCTACAATAAACGACTAAAAAGTAAAAATTAAAAATCCCGATTTAATCGGGATTTTTTATGGAATATATTTAATCAATTAATATTTCTAAAATTTTAATTGCTGCTTCACTAATTTTTGTTCCTGGTCCGAAAACGGCAACTGCACCGGCGTCAAATAAATATTGGTAGTCTTGTGCCGGTATAACTCCACCCACAATTACCATAATATCTTCGCGACCGTGTTTTTTAAGTTCTTCTATTACTTGCGGAACCAATGTTTTATGTCCGGCAGCTAAAGAAGAAACTCCTAATATGTGGACATCATTTTCAACGGCTTGCTTTGCGGCTTCAGCCGGAGTTTGGAAAAGTGGACCAATGTCAACATCAAAACCTACATCGGCGTAGCCAGTTGCAACTACTTTTGCACCTCTGTCATGTCCGTCTTGTCCCATTTTGGCAATCATAATTCTGGGACGTCTTCCTTCTTGTTTGGCAAAGGCATCAGCTAGTTGTTTTGCCTTTTCAAAATTTTCGTCATTTTTTATTGCTGCACTATACACACCGCTAAAGGATTTAATTTGCGCTTTGTACCTGCCAAAAACACTTTCCAGAGCATCGCTGATTTCACCTAAGGTAGCTCTTTCACGAGCTGCTTCGGTTGCAATTTCCAGTAAGTTTCCTTGTCCGGTTTTGGCACAATGAATTAATTTTTCCAGTGATTCATTTACTTTCTCCGTATTTCTTTTTGCTTTTATTTCTTCAAGACGTTCAATTTGTTGTTTGCGAACCATTTGGTTGTCAACATCCAAAATATGCAACGGATCTTCTTTTTCTAATCTAAATTGATTTACACCCACAATAATATCTTGCCCGCTATCAATTCGAGCTTGCTTTCTTGCTGCAGCTTCTTCAATTCTCAGTTTCGGAATCCCGGCTTCAATGGCTTTTGTCATTCCACCTAATTCTTCCACTTCTTCAATAAGTTTCCAGGTACTTTCTAGAAGTTCACTTGTTAAGCTTTCGACATAATAACTTCCAGCCCATGGATCAACAGTTTTGGTAATCTTAGTTTCCTCCTGCAGAAAGATCTGTGTATTACGAGCGATTCTTGCCGAAAAGTCTGTTGGTAAGGCAATCGCTTCATCAAGCGCATTGGTATGTAAAGATTGTGTTCCTCCAAAAGCAGCAGCAGTCGCTTCAATACAAGTTCGGGCTACATTATTAAAAGGATCTTGTTCTGTTAAACTCCATCCACTTGTCTGGCAATGGGTTCTTAATGCTAATGATTTATCGCTTTTTGGATTAAATTGCTGAATTAATTTTGCCCAAATCATTCGACCTGCTCTCATCTTGGCAATTTCCATAAAATGATTCATTCCAATGGCCCAAAAGAAAGAAAGGCGAGGAGCAAACTCATCAATTGTCATTCCGGTTGAAAGCCCGGTTCGAATATATTCTAAACCATCTGCTAAGGTATAAGCTAATTCAATATCAGCAGTTGCACCTGCTTCCTGCATATGATATCCTGAAATTGAGATAGAATTGAATTTCGGCATTTTTTTACTCGTAAATTCAAAAATATCAGCAATAATTTTCATTGAAGGGGTGGGTGGATAAATATAAGTATTACGTACCATGAACTCTTTTAAAATGTCATTCTGAATAGTTCCGGATAACTTACCAATGGCAACACCTTGCTCTTCTGCAGCAACAATATAAAAAGCCATAATAGGTAAAACAGCTCCGTTCATTGTCATTGAAACCGACATTTCATCTAATGGAATCTGATCAAATAATACCTTCATGTCTTCAACAGAATCTATGGCAACACCTGCTTTTCCAACATCACCAACGACTCTTTCATGATCTGAATCGTAACCACGATGTGTTGGTAAATCGAATGCAATTGAAAGTCCTTTTTGTCCGGCAGCTAAATTTCTTCTGTAAAAAGCATTACTTTCTTCAGCTGTTGAAAATCCTGCGTATTGACGAATAGTCCACGGACGTCTCACATACATTGTGGCATAGGGTCCGCGTAAATTCGGTGCAAAACCAGCCCCAAAATCAAGAAATTCTAAATTTTCAAGATCTTTCTCAGAGTATGTTTTTTTAAGCTCAATACCTTCAGCAGTAAAAAAGTTATCGGCTAAAATGTCTGACTTTTGACTTTCGACTTTTAACTTTTGACTGTCCAGATTAATATGTTTAAGGTCTTTTCTTATCATGAGACACTTCGTTTATTTGGATTATTAATTACGTTGAAAAAGATTTATTCAAGTTCTAGGCGTTCTTGTTCCAGTTTCTCAGCTAATCTTTTTTCTATTATGGGCGTAATTAATGTTTTTCTTGGTTTTATTTTTACAAAAGGGAACAATTCTAAATCGTGTTTCATTTTGTCTTCTTTGTTTGGATATTTATTCGTTCCTAGTAAAACTTCTTTTTTTGAATCAAATAACTCTTGTTCTTTAGCTGCACTTTCCTGAATTTTCTTTTTAATAGTACCATCATTTAAAAGTTTTAAAAAACCACCATCATCTTCAATATCCTTGAATAATTTTAAACTTTTTTCTGCTAATTGTGTCGTTAAACTTTCAATATAATAACTTCCATCGGCAGGGTTATCTACTTTATCAAAGTAACTTTCATGTTTTAAAACCAACAATTGATTTCGTGCAATTCGGTCTCCAAATTCGTTGTCTTTATGATATAAAGCATCATAAGGTAGATTTGCAACAGCATCAGCACCGCCTAAGATAGCCGACATGCATTCGGTTGTAGTACGAAGCATATTGACATTGTAATCGTAAATCGTTTTATTTCTTTTGGTTGGTGTGACTAAAAAATGGCATTCAATCTCAGGATTATATTCGGTGGCAATTAATTTGAAAAGCATTCGCAAGGCACGAAGTTTTGCAATTTCAAAAAAATAGTTCGTTCCAACAGAAACCTGAAAAACAAAAGGTTTTGAAATGTTGGATAAACGATTTAAATATTCATTTGCATGTGCTAAACTATAAGCTATTTGCTGAGTAATATTGGCGCCCGCATTTTGATATAAACCCAGATCAATACTTAGTAAAGAAAGGTTTGTAGTGGCTTTTGCAATATTTTCTATCGTTTCAAAATTATTTTTATCTGATGTTGGAAACCAATTTCCTTCTCTGGCAAAATGACCAATCGGATCAATATTACAGTAAAAAATAGCTTTTTTTTGTAAAGAAATAGTGTCTAATTTTTTTACGAAATCGATTGAAATAAAATTCAAATTAAAGTAAACGATTCTGTTTTCTAGAGGAAGATTTTCTAATAATTTTTGAATGTCTATACTTTCGTTTTCAATTGTAAAACGTAAACTTTCAGCGCCTCTTTCAATTGTATTAATAGCCCTCTGAATCGATTTCTCGATATCATAAACAAAAATATTTTGACAGATTTTAAAATTGGAAGCTTTCGTTTTTACGGCTGCTGCTTTTGAAAATTCGTCTCTGTGATAAAAAGGTTTTACCTGAATATCTTCCGGAGAATTCCAAATTACAGTTTGGTTGTATTCGGCTCCATCTAATTCAAACTGAATTTTTTGTTTCCATTGTTTGGATGAAATCGGATTAAAATCGTCGAACAGGGTAGTGGCCATTGGGTGTTTTTTCTAATTATTCTTTGTCTTGAATGGTATCTCCTTCAAATTGGATGATGTAAATATCTTCGCTGTCTTTTTTCATAAAGTACTTTTCGCGAGCATATTTTTCTATTTGTTCAGGATTTTTAAGTTGTTTGATCTGTTCCTGATCTTTCTTTATTTCTTCCTGATAATATTTTTTATTGTCTTGTAACTCATTGATTTGTCCATCTAAGAAGCGATGATCAAAATAAGAGTAGTTGTCTAAAAATAACATCCATATAACAAAAAACAGCAACACCCAAACATATTTATTGCCCAGGAATTTAAACCAAGATTTGCCTTTATATGGATTTTTTATTTTCATTTAATTAACCGATTGTGTATGAGAATTATGACTCGTTTTTCTAGCCCCGATGAGCCGATATCCTATTTATGTCCGCCGCGGCGGACATAAAAAAATAAAGGTGAGAGCGGGAAAAGCTCTTAATTTTTATGGACTAAATTTACAATAAAAATTATGAAATTCGTTGATTAATTACGGCACGAACTACATCAATTGCTACAGTATTGTATTTGTCATTTGGAATAATAATATCAGCAAAAGCTTTTGATGGCTCGATAAATTGCTCGTGCATAGGTTTTAAAGTGTTTTGATAACGGTTTAAAACCTCGTCGATATCACGTCCGCGTTCTGAAATATCTCTTTTTAAACGACGCACTAATCTTTCGTCAGAATCGGCATGAACGAAAATTTTGATGTCAAAAAGTTCACGTAATTCAGGATTGGTTAAGATTAAAATACCTTCAACAATCATTACTTTTCTCGGATGTGTCGAAACAGTATCGTCAGTTCTGTTATGCTGTATAAAAGAATAAACCGGTTGATCAATTGTTTCGCCTGCTTTTAAAGCTTTAAGGTGCTTTACTAATAGTTCAAAATCAATAGATCTTGGGTGATCAAAATTAATTAATGCTCTTTCGTCAAATGACAAATTGGTTGTTTCTTTATAGTATGAATCCTGAGAAATTACACCAACTTCAGTGTCGGGTAATTCAGTCATGATTTGGTGTACTACTGTTGTTTTTCCACTTCCTGTTCCTCCTGCAAGTCCAATAATGAGCATAAATTTGATATTAGATATTTATTCGGCAAAAATAAGAATTTATGTGAATTGTCTAAACATATTACTTATTTAAACCATATAAGTAATGTAAGTAAATTTAAGCAAACAGATTTACACATAAAGTCATAGTTAATTGAACTTATATCACTTATATGGTCAAAACAATAAAAAAATCCCGACAGCAAAGCCATCGGGATTTCGTGCAATCAGTATAGTTTTAATAAAATATTCTGAATTTAGTAAGCACTTGTAATTATTTATTCTTTTTTGCTTTAATCATCATTTCAAGCTGATCCCAAAGTTCTTCAGGAATTGCTTCTAATAAATTGAATTGACCCGCACCTTTTAACCATTCGCCGCCGTCGATTGTGATTACATCTCCGTTTATATAAGCTGAAAAATCAGATACTAAGTAAGCTGCTAGATTGGCTAATTCCTGATGATCTCCTACACGTTTTAATGGCACTTTTTTAGCCATATCAAACTTTTCTGCAAGATCTCCTGGCAATAATCTGTCCCAGGCACCTTTTGTAGGGAATGGTCCAGGAGCAATGGCGTTAGAACGAATTCCGTATTTTGCCCATTCTACAGCTAAACTTCTTGTCATTGCCAAAACTCCAGCTTTTGCAGTAGCGCTAGGAACCACATAAGCGGAACCTGTCCACGCGTAAGTTGTAACAATATTTAAAATCGTAGCTGATGTTTGTTTGCTATCGATCCAATGTTTACCAAAGGCAAGTGTACAGTTTTTAGAACCTTTTAATACGATATCAATAACAGTGTCAAACGCATTTCCAGATAAACGTTCTGTTGGTGAAATGAAATTTCCGGCTGCGTTATTCAACAGAACATCTACTTTTCCGAATTCTTTCAAAACTGCCTGAAGCATATTTTCTACTTCTTCGTAATGACGAACATCACATTGAAGCGGTAAACATTTTCCGCCAGTTTCGGTTTCAAGTTCTGTAGCGGTTGCTTTTAGTTTGTCTAAATCCCTGGAAGTAATTGCTACCTGAGCACCTAATTCTAAGAAATATTTAGTCATCGCTTTTCCTAACCCACTTCCGCCGCCTGTAACTACAATAACTTTGCCTTTTAAAGCATCGTCACGTAACATTTTATCTGTATAGCTCATACTTTTCTTTTTTTACAATATTAATTAAAATAATAGGATGCATGCATAATAATGTTATAAAATTTTGATAAAATTTATATATCACACAATTTTTTTGCTGCTGACTCAAGAGTAAAGTTGTCTTTGGCAAAGCAAAAACGTATTAATTTTTGATCTTTATGATCGGAATAGAAAGTTGAAATTGGAATGGCAGCGACTCCGTGATTCGTGATCAGTTTTTTGCAAAAAGTCACATCGTCGTCGTTTGAAATATTAGCGTACGAAGCCACCTGAAAATAAGTTCCCTCGCATGGTTTTAATTCGAATCGGCTATTTCGAAGTAGTTTTTGGAAGTAATCACGTTTTTCCTGATAGAATTTCCCAAGTAAATTTACATCAACAACATTTAAATATTCATTGATGGCAAATTGTGAAATACTATTAACGCTAAAAACCAAAAACTGATGTACTTTTTTGATTTCTTTCATCAAATATTCCGGTGCGACGGTATAACCAATTTTCCAGCCTGTAATATGAAATGATTTTCCGAAGGAAGAAACCATGATGCAGCGGTTCAAAAGAAAATCTTTAGTATGAGCGGAAATGTGTTTTTCTTCGAAAGTGATGTATTCATAAACTTCATCAGATAAAACTAGAATTTCAGGATATTTTGAAAGTAGTTTTTCAAGTACTAAAAAATCATTTTCCGTCAAAATTTTTCCAGTCGGATTGTGCGGATTATTGATAATGATCATTTTTGTTTTCGACGAACACGCTTTTTCAATGGTTTCCCAATTTGGCGTGTAATCATCATTTAAGGCAACACGAACAGGTTTTGCATTGCACAATAAAACAGGAGATTCATAAGAGTCATAACTCGGATCCAGAATAACCACTTCGTCACCAGTTTTTACCAAAGCTAAAATTGTAGTGAAAATTCCCTGCGTTGCGCCGGCTGTAACCAAAAGTTCTAAATCAGGATTAATACTTCTATTGTATGAACTCTGAATTAACTTCGCAATTTGATTCATCAAAGGTGGATAACCAGCCATTGGTGTATATTGATGCACATTTTCTTTTGTCAACTTCGCTAAAATATCTGTTAATCTTTCATCAACAGGAAAATTTGGAAATCCCTGTGAAAGATTTATTGCATTATATTCGGCCGCCATTTTGGACATTATCGTAAAGATGCTTGTGGTAACGTTGGGAAGTTTACTCATGGAAAAGTTTGATTAGGAAAAAACTTGTGAGTACAATATAAGGTAATTTATACAACTACATTTTATGAACTATAAAAATCGTAGGCCGATTATGTAAATCAACTTTTAATTTTTTCCAATCAGAAACTCGCATCGTTTTAATAAATTCTGTTGGCAAAGTAATATCAGTAGCAATACATAAATGTGTTGAAGGATTTAGAATTTGTAAAAGATCTTCAACTAATTTATTATTTCGATAAGGTGTTTCAATAAAAATTTGAGACTGATTTTTATCCTGAGATAATTTTTCAAAATGTTTTAAAGCCGATTTTTTCTCGTCTTTATCAATTGGTAAATAGCCATTGAAAGTAAAACTTTGCCCATTCATTCCCGAAGCCATCATTGCTAATAAAATCGAAGAAGGCCCAACTAAAGGTACAACCTGAATTCCTTTTTCGTGTGCTAATTTTACAATTACAGCTCCTGGATCTGCAACGCCAGGGCAACCAGCTTCGCTCATTAATCCGACATTTTTTCCTTCTAATAAAGGTTTAATGAAGTCTAAATGTTCGCTTGGTTCAGTTCGCTTATTAAGCGTGAAAAGAATTAATTCTGACTGTTTTTTCTCCGGAGAAACTGCTTTTATTGATTTTCGGGCAGTTTTTTCGTTTTCAACAATATAATGATCTATAAAATCAATGCTTCTTTTTACGGTTTGTGGCAAAACATCCATCGGATCGCTTTCGCCCATTGTTGTTGGAATTAAATATAGTTTTCCTGGAAGTTTCATGTGATTTATTTTATAGATTATAAAATGAAAAATTTTCAATTATGAGTTACCAAATAATTGAAAATAGATAAGTTAAGAATGTTTTTCGATGAGTTTTTTAGAAATGATGTCAGCTACTTCGTCTAACATTTGGTACACATTGTCAAAACCGTTTACAGCTCCAAAATAAGGATCCGGAACATCTACATTTTCGCCCGGAAATAATTCGTTTAAAATAAGATGAACTTTTTCTTTATGTTCTGGTGTTTTGGCAAGATGAATGACATCGCGATAATTCGAATTATCCATAACATAGATGTAATCGAATTCATCAAAATCTGAGGTTTTGAATTGTCTTCCTTTTTGACCGTCAATACATAAACCATTTTTTTGGGCAACCGCAATAGAACGTTTGTCGGGTGCGTGACCCACATGCCATGATCCAGTTCCAGCTGAATCAACTGTAAATTTGTCTTTTGGAAGTTTAGATGCTAAAATACCTTCTGCCAAAGGCGATCTGCAAATATTTCCCAAACAAACCATTAAAATTCTTACTGGCATGATTCGCGTTTATAGCGTTAGTTTTTTGTTGATGTCTTCGACAAATTTTTTGAATTGTTTGTCTGTAGAAACTAAATTGTCAACTGTTTTACAAGCATGTAATACGGTAGCGTGATCGCGATCTCCAATTTGTGAACCAATGTTTGCCAAAGAAGCTTTAGTGAATTTCTTTGCAAAAAACATGGCCAATTGTCTCGCCTGAACAACGTGCCTTTTCCTGGTCTTCGATTGAAGCGTTTCAATATCCAACTGAAAATAATCAGACACAATTTTTTGAATATAATCGATAGAGATTTCTCTCTTTACGTTTTTAACAAATTTCTCTACAACACTTTTAGCCAACTCGATAGTAACCTCTTTTTTATTGAAAGAAGACTGAGCAATTAAGGATATAATTGCACCTTCAAGTTCACGGACATTGCTTTTGATATTGCGGGCAACATATTCAATAATGTCATCCGGCATTTCAACACCATCGCGATAAAGAATATTTTTTAAGATTGAAATACGAGTTTCGTAATCTGGCTGATGTAACTCAGCAGACAATCCCCATTTGAAACGAGATAATAAACGTTGCTCGATATCCTGCATGTCAACAGGAGCTTTGTCCGAAGTTAAAATTACCTGTTTTCCGTTTTGGTGCAGGTAATTGAAAATATGGAAAAACACGTCCTGAGTTCCTGATTTTCCAGATAAAAACTGAACATCATCAATAATCAAAACGTCAATTAATTGGTAAAAGTGAATGAAATCATTACGATTGTTCTTTTTTACCGAGTCAATATATTGTTGTGTGAAAATTTCGGCAGAAATATATAAAACCGTTTTTTCAGGATACTTATCTTTTACTTCAACACCAATAGCGTGCGCTAAGTGTGTTTTTCCTAAACCAACTCCACCAAAAATTAATAATGGATTAAATGATGTTCCTCCAGGTTTATTGGCAACAGCCATACCTGCAGAACGCGCCAAACGGTTTGAATCTCCTTCTAAGAAATTATCAAAACTGTAGTTTGCATTTAATTGCGACTCAATCTTTAAATTTCTAATTCCGGGAATTACGAAAGGATTTTTAAGTTCAGGATTTAAGTTTTTAAACGGAGCATCAACCTCTTGCGGTTTCATTGGCACTCTGTTGGCACTTGGCAACTGTTCGGTAAACGGTTGTTTATTGCCATAAGTGTTCTCCATTTTAATTTTATAGAGTAACTTTGCGTTTTTTCCTAGTTCTTTGGTAAGCGCAACTTTCAATAATTTAACGTAATGCTCTTCGAGCCATTCGTAGAAAAATTTACTTGGTACCTGAATATATAACGCGTTGTCGGTTAGCTCAACTGATTTGATTGGTTCGAACCAAGTTTTATATGCTTGATCTTGAATATTGTCCTTTATAAAAGACAAACAGTTTTCCCATACCGATTGAGCAGTTTTAGTCATAGATTCAGATAAATTTTTTATTATTGATAAAGATTCTCCTAATAAAAAAGGAGCAAAATTTTTCCGTTTTTCAGGATAACAAATATGTGAACAAATTTCTGTAAAAAAAAATATTTTGGGGTCTAATTTTATAAAAAAATGTTGTACGTGAACTTTTGGAAGTTAATTTTTTTTAATCAATAAATAATGAAAAATCATCAAACGCAAGTGCGTGTTCGTTACTCTGAAACAGACCAAATGGGGGTCGTTTATCACGGAAATTATGTTCCCTATTTTGAGATCGGACGCGTGGAATGGCTTAGAGACAAAGGGATTTCGTATAAAAGTATGGAAGAAAGCGGAATCGGATTGCCAATTGTTTCTATGCAAATAAATTATAAAAAATCAGCGCGTTACGATGAGCTGTTAACGATTCATACCACTTTCAAAAGTCAATCATCTGTCAAGATTGAATTCGACTGCGCCATCTATAATGAAGCGAATGAGTTATTAACAACTGCAGTGTTTATTTTAGTATTTATTTCGTTAAAATCAGGTCGCCCAACTGCTCCTCCGGATTATATTTTGGAATTATTTAAAACACTTGTATAATTGTTAAAATGAGGTAGGAATTTATATCAATTTATATAATTTTGATGTCGATTTCAAACATTAAATCAAAAATGTCGAATACCGATTCGGCATTTTTTTTTCGTGTTTTCGTCATTATTTTGCCAATTGGAAGACCGGAATTTTCATCAATTTCCATTTCCTGAGATGTAATTTCCAGTTTTTTTTCTTTTATGACACGCATTACTTTATTCATATTTTTATAATCAAAAGAGATTAAAAATTGAACGTCAATCGTTTTTTCGACAATTTCGCAAACTTCAAGTGTCATTTGCGCGGTTGTTTTGTAAGCGGCGATTAATCCACCAACGCCTAATTTAACTCCGCCAAAAATTCTAACGACAACAACTAAAACATTTGTTAATCCAAAAGACTGAATTTGTCCGTAAATAGGAGCGCCAGCGGTATTACTGGGTTCTCCGTCATCATTGGCACGATATGATATTTTTGGAGCTGTGCCTAATTGATAAGCATAACAGTAATGAACGGCGTGAGGGTGTTGTTTTTTTAAGTTTTCAATAATAGGTTTTACTTCTTCTTCACTTATAATAGGAAAAGCATAACCAAAGAACTTGCTTCCTTTTTCTTTAAAAAGCACTTCTTCAGATTCAAAAGCAATGGTTTGATACGTATCGTTATATTCCAAAGTAAATTTCTAAATTATATTTATTTTTTGCCACAGCGTTAATTTAACCGCAAAGTGCGCAAAGTATATTTTTTTGGCGTGTTTGTATTTGGTTTTTTTAAGTTCGCAAAGCTTTGTGGCGAACTTTGCGTAAATTATTTGCGAACTTTGCGGTTAAGCGGCTACAATATTTTTTTTTCAAATAAATCCACAACATCTTCCTGGCCTACTTGTAAATTCCATACATGGAGTCCTAAGGCTGCTGCTGCATCTGTATTTTCTTTTTTGTCATCAACAAATAAAGTTCGTTTTGGCGACAATTCATGTTTGTTAATGATATATTGAAAAGCTTCGGGATTGGGTTTTCGTTTCCCAATTTCAAAAGAAAAATATACCTTTTCAAAACATTGGTAGAAATCACTGTAAAACGAAATACCGCTTTTGGTTTCAAAAGTTTCGATATGAATCGAATCGGTATTGCTCAATAAAAACAATCGGTATTTTTTTGAAAGCATTTGAAGGAACTCTAATCGGTACAAAGGAAAATCAGCCAGAACGGCATTCCAAGCTTCCAGGATTTCTTCAATAGAAGCTTTCGGAAGTTGTTTTTGAAAACCTGCCAGAAAATCATCATGCGAAATATCTCCGGTTTCGAACAAAAGATTTAAACGATCCAATTCAGAATTCCATTCGGTCATACCTAATTTTTGCAATCCGGAAATAGTAGCCTTTTTATCTAAATTGATAAAAATATCACCAAAGTCAAAAATTATAGTATCAATCATGATTTCTAATGTATATTAATTCGTCGTTCTGAATGTCGGTTTTGGTTATGGTTTTCTTTTGCATAACTGGGGATTTAGTTCCTTTATTGAAAGTAGTTTTTCCAATAAAAATACGAGCTTCATCCCAAATGTCCTGGTCGATAAAAGTTTGTAGTGTTTTCAATCCGCCTTCTATAATAATAGACTGAATTTGGTTTTGATGTAAAACAGCTAAAATCTGCGGTATTATATTTTGATTAAAATCAATTACTTCAAAGGTAGTGTTTTCTTCTGAAAAGTTAATTTCAGATTTCGTAAATAGGATGGTTTTTACACTATCATCAAAAATAAAACTCTCTTTTGAGATGCGGTTATTTTGATCTAAGACAACTCTTACCGGATTATTCCCGGACCAGTCTCTAACGTTTAATTTCGGATTATCATCAATCACAGTTTGAGTGCCAACTAAAATGGCCTGTTCTTCACTTCGCCATTTATGAACCAATTGTCTGGAATATGTATTGGTAATCCAAACTGGTTTTCGTTCCTGATCAGCTAGTTTTTCAGGTGCCAGAAAGCCGTCCTGACTCTCGGCCCACTTTAGTATAATATAAGGTCTCTTTTTATTGTGGAAAGTAAAAAAGCGTTTATTTAGTTTTTGACATTCTTTTTCTAAAACGCCTACAGTAACATTTACTCCTGCAGCCATTAGTTTTTTAATGCCATTACCGGCCACTTTTTCGTTTGGATCAACTGTTCCCACAACCACATTCGGAATTTCATTTGCAATAATTAAATCACAACAAGGCGGCGTTTTTCCAAAATGACTGCAAGGTTCTAAACTTACATAAATAGTAGCTTTTTTTAATAACGATTTGTCTTTTACAGATCGAACTGCATTGACTTCTGCATGTGGTTCTCCAGCTTTTTTATGCCAGCCTTCACCAATAATTTGGTCATTATAGACTATTACGCTTCCCACCATTGGGTTTGGGTAAGTTGTTCCAAAACCATTTTTGGCAAGTTCAATGCAGCGTTTTATGTATTTCTCATGTGTATTCACCTTACAAAAGTAATTATTTTTGAGTTTAATCCCGATAGTTTACATATAGTTAAGAAACTATCGAAAAAGTATTTTTACTTTTGTAGATATTACAAGAATAAAAGAAATATGGAAAATTGGCTTATTAGGAGAATTAAAAAAGAAGACAATCAGGCAGTTGCAAAATTAATAAGATCAGTTTTTGATGAAATGGAAATTCCAAAAGTGGGTACAGCTTATGAAGATCCTTATCTAGATTTGATGTTTGAAGAGTACAATAAACCACAATCTGTTTATTTTGTAGTCGAAAATGAAGGTAAGATAGTAGGATGCTGCGGAATTGCACCTTTAGAAAATGGAGATCCTGCAATTTGTGAACTGCAAAAAATGTATTTTTTGCCTGAAACCCGAGGTTTAGGAATTGGCAGTAAAATGATGGATAAATGTTTGGAACAGGCTAAGTTTTATGGTTTTGAAAAATGTTATATAGAGACTATGCCATTTATGCATGCTGCTCAAAAATTATATAAAAAATCAGGTTTTGAATATTTAGATGCGCCAATGGGATGTACCGGTCATAGTTCGTGTCCAGTCTGGATGTTGAAAGATTTGTAAAATAAATTGTAACAAATTAGGTTTTTCAATACTTATTTGAATAAAAATTGGCTTTTGCCGAAAGATAATACTCAAAGACCCGAAATGAAAATTAAACAATACCGCACTCAATTTATAAAAGAATTATCGCCTTTTTACGATGCGTATGAAGCGGAAAGTTTTTTCTATTTAATTTTAGAAGAAAAGCATCAATTACGACAAATTGATTTGGCTTTAAATCATGAATTGAATTTTTCAGAAAGTGATTTTGTTGTTTGGAATTCATTATTAGGTCAATTGAAAAAAGAAGTTCCAATTCAATATTTACTTGGAAAAACAAGCTTTTATGGTTTGGATTTTGAAGTGAATGAGAATGTTTTGATTCCGAGGCCTGAAACGGAAGAATTGGTTGAGTGGATTATAAACGAGAATTCAAAAACAGATAAAACTAAAAAACTAAAGATTTTAGATATCGGTACAGGAAGTGGTTGTATTGCTATTTCCCTGGCAAAAAATTTACCCAACGCAGATGTTTATGCTCTGGACGTTTCCAAAAAAGCATTAGATACGGCAAAACGAAATTCTGTAAACAATAATGTAGAAGTGACTTTTATGCTTAAAAATGTTTTAGAATTAGAAGCTTTAAAATCTAATTATGATATTATTGTTTCCAATCCGCCATATGTTCGAAATTTAGAGAAAGTAGAAATTAAAAAGAATGTTTTACATTATGAACCACATTTGGCACTTTTTGTGGAAGATAATGATGCATTAATTTTTTACAGGAAAATTGCAGAAATAGGAAAGAAAAATCTGTTGGAAAACGGGCAATTGTATTTTGAAATCAACCAATATCTAGGTAAGGAGACAAGCGATTTACTTGAGCAAATGAATTTTAAAAATATCGAGTTGAAAAAAGATATTTACGATAATGATCGTATGATTTCCTGCAAGGTTTCCAAAACCTTGTAGGATTGTAGATTGTATTATTTATACCTGCAAAGTTTTTTACGAAGTTTCGGAATTGCCGGAGAACATCTTGAAAGTTTGATACTTGTAATCTAGCCCCGATAGTACTGAAAATCCTTTTGCACTGGGGTTCAGTGCAAAAGATTGAAAGGGATAGCGGGACAGGTGGTCTTTTGAAAACAATAAATCTGCTTCTAAAAACTCATCAGATTTTACAGTGCAGTAACTGCAAACTGCGACTGCAAACTGAAAACTAAAATTTACTCGTAACGCAAAGCCTCAATAGGGTCAAGTTGCGAAGCTTTTATTGCTGGATATAATCCGGAAACTATCGCTACCATAAAACTGGTTGCGAACGCAGCAAAAATCGCCATCCACGGAATTACAAATGCAAAACTCATTGCAGCTGCAAATGCAAAACCGATTAAGATTCCTAATACAATACCAACCATACCTCCAATTTGTCCAATCAATAAGGTTTCTATAAAAAACTGAACTGAAATGGTGATTTTTGTGGCGCCTAAAGCTTTACGGACACCTATTTCGCGGGTACGTTCTGTAACCGAAACAATCATGATGTTCATTAATGCAATTGAAGATCCAAGAATGGTAATAATACTGATAATCCAGGAAGCCCAGCCTAAATATTTGGTGATTCCGAGAATTCTGTTAATCAAATCGTCACTTCGGCCAATACCAAAATTATTATCACGAACGGGACTCAATTTACGTACTCTTCGCATGGTACTGGTTGCGTTGTCGACAGCTTCGTCTAAAAGTTCTTTTTTAGAAACCATTACGCTCATCGTATAATTGATATTTGGAGCGGTGAATAAGGAACGTGCAACCTGAATTGGAATTAATACACGTAAATCCTGACTATTTCCAAACGTTGATCCTTTTTCTTTTAAAACTCCAATTACTTTAAAACGGGCACCACGAATCGAAATGATTTTATCAATTGGGTTTACGTCTTTTAATAGGCCTTTTTCAAAATCAGAACCTACAACACAGGAATACGTATTGTTGTCAATATCAAATTGATTGAAAGAACGGCCTAGTTTTACTTCTAATCCTGAATTGCTGATGAAATGTTCGTCGACACCAAGCACTTTAATTTCCGGATCTGTTTTTTGGTCTAAATATTTTACTTCTGCACTTGATGTTGCAGTAAAAGAAAGCGAAGTTTCTGTAAAAGGATATTTGTATTTATTTTTGAAAGCAACCGCTTCTGGGTAAGAAATAATTGGGTTTACAATTTCGCGTTCATTTCCGCCACGATTTTTTACATTGTTTTCGTATTGATTGATGTTGAAAGTATTGGCTCCCATAGAAGCAAAATTGGTCGAAACGGTATTTTCAAGAGCCGTTACAACTGTCAGGATTCCAACCAGCGCTGTAATCCCTATCGCGATGATTAATACGGTAAGAATAGTTCGCAGCAATTGTGTTTTGATGGAACCAAAAGCAATTCGGATATTTTCTTTAAATAATTTTAGCATCATGACCAATTTGTCACGAAAATACGTTTTTTGTTACAAGTTTGTTTTCGAACTGCCAATATTTATTTTAAAAAATAAGATATTTGCAGACTTATTTAAGTCGAAAGTTGGAAAGTCATAAAGTCGAAAGTCTAAAGAGCGAACAATCTAAAGGAAAATCTAGAAATAAATTAATTTTAAAGTTTTTAGATTTTAGGTCTCAAAGAAATCTAAAATCTAAAATCAGAAATCTAAAATAAAAAAGATGGCTTCAAAACCAAGCATACCACAAGGAACAAGAGATTTTTCGCCTGCAGAGGTGTCAAAACGTCAATATATTATTCAGACGATAAAAAATAATTTTGAGAAATTTGGTTTTCAACCGATTGAAACTCCTTCGTTTGAAAATTCAGATACTTTGATGGGGAAATACGGAGAAGAGGGAGATCGCTTGATTTTTAAAATATTGAATTCAGGTAATTTCTTTTTCAATAAAAATAAAATTGAATTACCGGAATCTATTGAATCGCTGCAAGTTAATTCGGCTGAAACAATTGATTTGAATCAAAGAATTGAACTGAATAAGTTTACCGGAAAAATTTCGGAGAAAGCATTGCGTTACGACTTAACGGTTCCGTTTGCGAGATATGTTGTACAGCACCAAAACGAAATTGAATTTCCGTTTAAAAGGTATCAAATTCAACCGGTTTGGAGAGCTGACAGACCACAAAGAGGACGTTACAGAGAATTTTATCAATGTGATGCCGATGTTGTGGGTTCTAAATCGTTATGGCAGGAAGTAGAATTGGTTCAATTGTATGATACTGTTTTTACCTCTTTAGGTTTAGAAGGTGTTACCATTAAAATCAATAACAGAAAAATATTATCCGGAATTGCTGAAGTAATTGGCGCTTCTGATAAATTGATTGATTTTACAGTTGCTCTTGACAAACTGGATAAAATTGGTGAAGAGGGAGTTAAAAAAGAAATGATTGAAAAAGGGATTGCTGAAGAAGCATTGGTTAAAGTACAGCCGCTTTTTAGTTTTACAGGAACTTTTTCAGATAAAATAAATCAACTTTCGGATTTGTTAGCTTCATCAGAAGAAGGAATGAAAGGAGTTCAGGAATTGAAATTTATTTGTGACAATGTGGCTACTTTAGGATTGTCGACTGCGACATTAGATCTTGATGTGACATTGGCGCGCGGATTGAATTATTATACCGGAGCTATTTTTGAAGTAGCAGCACCAAAAACCGTTTCGATGGGTTCTATCGGCGGTGGCGGAAGATATGACGATTTGACGGGTATTTTTGGTTTGAAAAATATGAGTGGTGTTGGAATATCTTTTGGACTTGACAGAATTTATTTGGTTCTTGAAGAATTACAATTATTCCCTGAAACAGTAGCGGCAACATCAAAAGCGTTGTTTATTAATTATGGCGATGTTGAAGCTTTGTATGCTTCGCAGGCAATTCAGAGATTGAGAAAAGAAAATATTAAAGTGGAATTGTATCCGGACAATGTAAAAGTTGGGAAACAGTTTCAATATGCAGATAAAAGATTGATCCCCTTTGCAGTAATTGCGGGTGATCAAGAAATTGCTTCGAATTCTTACTCACTTAAAAATTTAGTGACAGGAGAACAAGTTTCAGTTGATTTTGAAGGATTAAAAAATGCTTTGTTGTCATAATTGAATGGTAAAGTGTTTTGCCACAGATTAAAAGGATTATTTAGATTTTTGTTTCACGCAGATTTGCTTCGCCTGTTCGCTGTCGCTCGGGTTACAGATTCAAGCAGATTTAATTTGATTGTTATGTAATTAAATCTGCATTAATCTGCCTAAATCTTTTTTAAAATCTGCGTGAAATAGAAATTATAGGTTAACTGTTTGAAGCAAAGGTTTTTGCTTCGGATCGCTCAGATTTAAAGGATTTTCTTTTAAAATCTCTTCTTGAAATAGTTGCCGGGGAAGAAAAAAAACTTTTAATTTGCGCACCTTAAATTACGGGCGTAGTTCAAGGGTAGAATAGCGGTCTCCAAAACCGTTGATGGGGGTTCGAATCCCTCCGCCCGTGCAATTTTTTTACCGCAAAGAACGAAAAGATTTTTTTCTCAGAGTACTTTTAAAAAGCATAAAGTTCTCAAAGCTATATTATGACATAGCTTTGAGAACTTTTCTTTTTTTTATAAAGCTTAAGAGTAAAAAATAACTTTACGTTCTTTGCGGTAAATTTTTTCGTTCTTCAGGTTTTTAATATTGATCTGACAAAAACTAAAAAAGCATAAAAAAAGCTTCGTCTCATAAGGCGAAGCTTTTTTTTAATATAAGGTAAACTTGAATTAATAATTATTTATGAGGCCGAAGCCCAACCCTTAAATTCAATTTTGATAGGTAATAATTTAGTTTTCATTTTGGATCTCAAATATACTATAAACTATAACGTAATAGTCTTAAAATTATACTAAAATTTTATAGCACTAGTTTAATTTTTAAAGTTCTTGTTCATAATAAAGTGACAATTTGACATTTTAGAAGATTTGGCAGTACTTTTGCAATCCAACAGAAAGAATAAAAAATGAAGTTTAAAGATATTTTTAAAAATAAAAGTAATATGACTACGGAAAATACAGAGTTCGATCAGGAATTAGATGATGTAACGTTAGAAAACAATGCCAACGGTGAGCAATTAATTGTTGAAGAATTAAGTGTTGAAGAGCAATTGGCTCAAGACTTGGCAAAAGAAAAAGATAAATTTTTGAGATTATTTGCCGAATTTGAAAATTACAAAAAAAGAACTTCAAAAGAACGTATCGATTTGTTTAAAACTGCAAATCAAGAAGTTTTGTTAGCAATGCTTCCTGTTTTGGACGATTTTGACAGAGCGACAGTAGAGATCAACAAGTCTGACGATGAAAACTTGAAAAAAGGAGTTGAATTGATTCACGAAAAACTTAAAAGCACTTTATTAGCTAAAGGTTTAGAGCAAGTTGAAGTTAGAGCAGGTGATGCTTTTAATGCTGACTTTGCTGAAGCAATTACTCAAATTCCTGCGCCTTCTGACAAATTGAAAGGTAAAATTGTTGACGTTATTGAAAAAGGATACAAATTAGGAGACAAAATTATTCGTTTCCCTAAAGTGGTTATCGGAAACTAAAAATGCAAATGAATATTCTGAAAGTCAATTTTTAAGTATTGGAATTTGGAATTTTAGATTTGGAATTTAACCTAATTATGAAAAAAGATTTTTACGAAATACTAGGCATTTCAAAAAATGCTGATGCTGCCGAAATAAAAAAAGCTTACCGAAAAAGTGCTTTGAAATATCACCCGGATAAAAATCCAGGCGACAAAGAGGCAGAAGAAAACTTTAAACTTGCGGCAGAAGCTTATGAAGTTTTAAGTGATCCAAGCAAAAAAGCGAAATACGATCAATACGGACATCAGGCATTTGATGGTTCTGGCGGATTTGGTGGTGGCCACGGTGGTATGAATATGGATGACATTTTCAGCCAGTTTGGTGACATTTTTGGTGGAGGATTTGGCGGTTTCGGTGGAGGCGGGGGCGGTCCTCGTCGCGCTAAAGGAAGCAATCTTCGAATTAAAGTTAAATTGACTTTAGAAGAAATTGCAAATGGAGTTGAGAAAAAAGTAAAAGTAAAACGTAAAGTTCAGGCAAAAGGTGTTACGTACAAAACATGTTCGACTTGTAATGGTCAAGGACAGGTAATGCGTGTAACCAACACTATTTTAGGAAGAATGCAATCTGCATCAACTTGTCCTACTTGTGGTGGTTCTGGACAAATTTTAGATAAAAGACCTTCTGAAGCTGATGCTCAGGGAATGGTTCAGGAAGATGAAACAGTTTCAATAAAAATTCCTGCTGGAGTTGTTGACGGAATGCAGTTGAAAGTTTCTAACAAAGGAAACGATGCTCCGGGAAATAGCGTTCCAGGTGATTTGATCGTTGCCATTGAAGAGTTAGAACATGAATTTCTGAAACGTGAAGGTGAAAACATTCACTTTGATTTATACATTAGTTTCCCTGAAGCAGTTCTTGGAGTTTCTAAAGATATCGAAGCAATCAACGGAAAAGTTCGTATTAAACTGGAAGAAGGAATTCAATCTGGAAAAATATTAAGATTAAAAGGAAAAGGTATTCCAAGTATCAACGGTTACGGAAGCGGAGATTTACTGGTTCACGTAAATGTTTGGACACCTAAAACGTTGAATAAAGAACAAAAACAGTTTTTTGAAAATGCTTTAAACGACGAACATTTTGTTCCGAGTCCTGAAAAGTCAGAAAAATCATTTTTTGAAAAAGTAAAAGATATGTTTTCATAAGCTAAACTTTTTCAGAAATGTTTAAATAAATATAAAACCCATTCTAACATAAATTTAGAATGGGTTTTTTGCTTATTAGTACTCAGATTCGCTGTGAATTATTTACTTTTACAGGCGCAAAGCCACAATGGTCAAATTGACCGAAGAAAATCTAAAAAATCGCATGAGCAACTTACTCGAAGTACATAAGGTCGTAAAACAATACGGTGATTATGTAGCGCTTAACGAAGTTTCATTAAATGTGCCAAAAGGCAGTATTTACGGATTATTAGGTCCGAATGGAGCTGGAAAAACTTCCCTTATCCGAATCATCAATCAAATTACTTTGCCAGATAGCGGAGAAATAATTTTAGACGGAGAAAAATTGCAGCCTAAACATGTCCAGACTATTGGTTATTTACCTGAAGAAAGAGGTTTGTATACTTCTATGAAAGTGGGAGAGCAATGTTTGTACCTGGCACAGATGAAAGGACTTTCTAAAGCGGAGGCTAAAGTGCAATTAGAATATTGGTTCGACCGCTTGGGAATTCAAGGTTGGTGGAACAAAAAGATTCAGGAACTTTCTAAAGGAATGGCGCAAAAAATTCAGTTTGTGGTTTGTGTATTGCATAAACCGAAGTTGCTGATTTTTGACGAACCCTTTTCTGGTTTTGATCCCGTTAATGCGAATATCATTAAAGATGAAATTTTAGCATTGAAAGAACAGGGAGCAACCATTATTTTCTCAACTCACCGTATGGAAAGTGTTGAGGAACTTTGCGATCATATTGCTTTAATTCATAAATCGAATAAATTAATTGAGGGAAAACTGAGTGATGTAAAACGTCAGTTTAAAACCAATAGTTTTGAAGTTGGAATCCTGACAAGCAATGTTGAAGGTTTAATGTATGACATAACGCAGAAGTTTACCGTTTCTCCGGCCAATTTCAAATCATTAAATGATGATTTGAAACTGAACATTCAAATTGGAGATGCTACACCAAATGAGTTATTACATATTTTGACACAACGTGGGCAGGTAACGCATTTTGTAGAAAAAATCCCGAGTGTAAACGATATTTTTATTCAAACGGTTACAGAGAGCAAAAATTAAAATTCCAAAAAATAAATTCCAAATTCCAATTTTGTACGCTGTAACATTGGAATTTGGAATTTGAAAATTAAAATATTTATGAGCATCATTTCGCTGATTATAAAAAGAGAATTTATTGCAAAAGTTCGCAATAAGTCTTTTGTTGTCATGACTTTTTTGAGTCCGCTTTTGTTTGTGGCAATTGCTGTTTTTATTGGGTATTTGAGTTCGATGAAAGCAGATACTAAACGAATTGCTATTCATGATGAAACAGGTTTATTTGCTGATGATTTTGTAAAACAGAATAAAAAAGATGCTGAATACAAATACCTGAATTTGTCTGAAATCGACACGAAATCTTTGAAAGACAGTATTGCCAAGGAAGATTTTAGCGGTCTGATTGTGATTCCGAAAACAAACAATTTAAAGGATTTAGAAAGTAAAATAGAATTTATTTCAAATAACAGTCCGAGTATTTCTTTTATTGAAAATACACAGGATGTTATTGCAGGGAAAATCACAAAACTAAATTTGGAAAAAGCCAAATTAGATACACTTGCAATTCAGAAAGCTCAGGCTAAAGTTAATATTCATTTGGCAAAAGCATCCGGAGAAGAAAGTTTAAAAGGATTAAACGAAATAAAAATTGGTATTGGCGGTGCATTTGGATATTTGATCATGATGTTCATTATTATTTATGGAAACATGGTGATGCGAAGTGTAATTGAAGAAAAAACAAACCGAATTATCGAGATCATAATTTCATCGGTCAAACCATTTCAATTAATGATTGGTAAAATTGTTGGAACTTCGCTCGCGGGATTATTGCAATTTTTTATCTGGGCTATAATTGGTTTGGGATTGATGTTTGCAGCGTCGGCATTTTTTGGAGTAAACGTAGGGCCAACAGCTAAGATTCCACCAGAATTAATGAATGCTGCACAACATGAATTGTCTGGATCGGCACAAATGTATATTAGCGAATTATGGAATTTACCTATTGCCAGTATTTTAATTGGCTTTGTGATTTATTTTGTGGGAGGTTACTTTTTGTACAGTTCATTCTATGCAGCAATTGGAGCAGCAGTAGACAATCAAACTGATTCGCAACAATTTCTTTTACCTATTATTATGCCGCTTATTTTAAGCGTTTACATAGGATTCTTTACAGTAGTAAATGATCCACACGGAACCGTTGCGGTAGTATTTTCAATGATTCCGTTAACGTCGCCAATTGTTATGCTAATGCGTATTCCGTTTGGCGTGCCGTGGTGGCAAATTGCGATTTCGGTATCATTATTGTTTGCTACGTTTTTCCTAGTAGTGTGGTTCGCCGCAAAAATTTATCGCGTAGGTATTTTGATGTATGGTAAAAAGCCAACATGGAAGGAATTGTATAGATGGCTTAAATATTAATTTTAAAGGTGCTAAGTTGCTAAGGTTCTGAGGTTCTAAGATTTCTTAGCCTCATCAATAAAAACCTTAGAACCTTAGCATCTCAGAACCTTAGAACCTCAAAAAAAATGAGTAAAATACTAATTATTGAAGACGAAGCAGCAATCAGACGCGTTTTGGTAAAGATTTTATCAGAAGAAAATGATACCTATCAGGTTGATGAAGCGGAAGATGGTGCTGTGGGACTTGACAAAATAAAAAACAACGATTACGATTTGGTTTTGTGTGATATCAAAATGCCAAAAATGGACGGTGTTGAGGTTTTAGAAGAAGTAAAAAAGATAAAACCGGAAATTCCGATGGTCATGATTTCTGGTCATGGTGATATGGAAACAGCTATTCATACGATGCGTTTGGGAGCTTTTGATTATATCTCAAAACCGCCAGATTTAAATCGTTTATTAAATACGGTTCGTAATGCTTTAGATAAAAAACAACTGGTAGTTGAAAATAAAATCTTAAAGAAAAAAGTCAGTAAAAACTACGAAATGGTAGGGGAAAGCGATGCTATTAGTCATATTAAATTAATGATTGATAAAGTGGCACAAACCGAAGCCAGAGTTTTGATAACAGGTCCAAACGGAACCGGAAAAGAATTGGTAGCACATCAATTACACGAAAAAAGCGAGCGTGCTAATTTTCCTTTAATCGAAGTAAACTGCGCTGCGATTCCAAGTGAATTGATCGAAAGCGAATTGTTTGGCCACGTAAAAGGGGCTTTTACATCGGCGGTGAAAGATCGTGCAGGTAAGTTTGAAGCAGCTGATAAAGGAACTATTTTTCTGGATGAAATTGGAGATATGAGCCTTTCGGCGCAAGCCAAAGTGTTACGTGCTTTGCAAGAAAGTATGATAACAAGAGTGGGTGCCGAGAAAGATATTAAAGTTGATGTTCGTGTAGTTGCGGCGACCAACAAAGATTTAAAAACTGAAATTGCCGAAGGTCGTTTCCGTGAAGATTTATACCATCGTCTGGCTGTAATTTTAATTAAAGTTCCGCCATTGAATGAAAGACGTGATGATATTCCGGCTTTGATAAGACACTTTGCGGAGAAAATTGCTTCGGAACAAGGAAATGTAGTGAAAGTATTTTCGCAGCCAGCTATTAAATTATTGCAGGAATACGATTGGACAGGAAATATCCGTGAACTTCGAAATGTAGTCGAAAGATTGATTATTTTAGGAGGAACAGAAATTTCTGAAAGCGATGTGAAAATGTTTGCAAGCAAGTAGGTACTTCGAATGCAATAGGCTTTAGGCAATAAGCTTTAAGCCAGTAACGATGTAGAATTTTTGCCTATAGCTTATTGCCTAAAGCTTACTGCATTTTAAAATATAAATAATTTTAGCTTACGGCTTACAGCCTAAAGCCTAAAGCATTAAAAAAATGAAACTAAAAAAAATAAACGAGAAGTTACAAGATGCCTTAATTGAAAACGGTTTGACAGAAGCAAATGTATTGCAGATGGAAACTTTTTCAACCATTAAAAGTGGTGCAGATTGTATGATTGTCTCTCCAAAAGGAACTGGAAAGTCGACAACAATTGTAATAAATGTAATTCAGCAATTAGTGGGACATACAGAAGAGTCTCCACGTGCTTTGATTATTGTGGAAGACAAGGAAAAAGTATTGGCGATGGAAGCTCTTTTTGAGAAATACGGAAAATATACCAATCTTGAAGTTTACGGGGTTCATGACAAAGGCGATATGGACTACGATAAAAACTATATTTCGACAGGAGTTGATGTTTTAATTGGAACGCCAAATAAACTGAGTGATATGTTTACCACTGCTGGTTATAACGTAAATCGCTTAAAAATGTTGATTTTAGATGATGCAGATCCTATTTTGAGATTGCGTAATGAAACTAAAATAATGCGAATTTCAAACAGTATCGCGAAAACTCAACGTATTATCTTTGCTGAAATATTGACAGAGCGCATCGAGATTCTGGCAGATAAATTCTTATTAGAGCCTTACTTCTTTGATATGGATGAAGAAGGAGAAGAGGAACTGGACGAAGAAGAGGACGGAATAGAAGAGGAGGAATAAGACTGATTAAATTTTTTTATGGAAATAATCAAAACACTTAAATTTTTAACGATTATACTTTTAGCATTTTTTGTTGTTATTTATTTGGTGGTTATTTCTTATGTCTATTTCAATCAGGTTGGGATGGTTTTTCAAAGTGCTTCACTTCCAAAAGAATATAAATTTGATTACCACTCGAAGTTTGAAGAGATAAATATTAAGTCTTTTGACGGGGTAAGCCTAAACGGACTTCTGTTTAAAGCTGATAAATCGAAAGGATTGATTTTTTATCTGCATGGAAATGCAGGAACATTGGAAACTTGGGGTAAAATAGCAAAAACATATACTAATTTAGGTTATGATATTTTTATTTTAGATTATCGAAGTTTTGGAAAAAGCGAAGGTGAAATTGAAAATGAAGAACAGTTAAATAAGGATATTGCTATAGTTTATGAAACATTTACTAAACGATATCCGGAGAATAAAATCATAATTGCAGGTTATTCGATTGGTTCAGGATTTGCTGTAATTTTGGCTTCTGAAAATAAACCAAAAGCTTTGATACTGCAATCGCCTTATTATAGTTTTACAGAATTATCTACCGGCAGAGTTCCGTTTTTTCCTGATTTCTTGAAGAAATTTCAATTAGAAACGTTTGAATATCTTCCAAAAATTAAAGTTCCAATTTATATTTTTCATGGAAAAGACGATCAACTAATTCCTTATGAAAACTCAGTTAGGCTAAGTAAAATAATAAAAACGAATGGACATTTTTATCCTTTAAATGATCAGGGTCATATTGGAATGAATGAAAATAATGATTTTCAAAATCAGTTAAAAGTAATATTACAATAAATAACAATATAAATATAAATGTCATGGGATTAATGAAGGTATTTTCAGGAAGTGAAATTTTAGCAATTGCTTTACAAGAGAGATTAGAAGAAGCGGGAGTAGAAACAACAAAAAAAGATAATATTCAATCAGCGCGTTTGGGAGGTTTTGGACAAACCGATTTAGCTGTGGAAGTTTTCATTCAGGAAACTGATTTTGCGAAGGCAAACCCAGTGATTGAAGAATTCAGAATGAGTATTTAGGAAAGTCTTCAGTCTCAGTTTTCAGTCTCAGTACAGAAAACTGATTGGTATAAAGTAGAAAAAGTAATCAGTCTCAGTTAACAGTTATAATACTGTCAACTGAGACTGCGACTGAAAACTAAAAAAATATGCAATACAAAATGCTGGTACTCGACATGGATGATACCTTGTTGACAGACGATCATAAAATTTCGGAATTAAATAAAAAAGTACTTCTTGAAGCTCAGGCAAAAGGCGTTTATGTGGTTTTAGCTTCGGGCCGTCCAACATCTGCCATGACAGCTTATGCTAAAGAACTGGAATTAGATTTGAATGATTCTTACATTATCTCCTTTAACGGTGCAATAATTAGTACAGTAAAAGATGATTTAGTTTTATTTGAACAGAAATTGACTGTAGAACAAATTCATGAGTTATACGATTATAGTGTGAAAATGAAAACGCATATTATAACGTATTTGGATAACGAAATTATCAGTGAAACAGATTCGGAGTATATTGAAATTGAAAAAGAAATTACGGGACTGGCTCATGTTAAAGTTCCAAGCTTTAAAGATGCCGTTTCTAAACCTGCAGTAAAATGTATTTTATTGGCAGAACCTTCCTATCTAAAAGGACTAGAACAGGATTTAAAATTAGCAATGCCTCATTTAAGTATTGCAATGTCAAAACCATTTTTCCTAGAAGCAGCTCAATATGGAATCGATAAAGCAGCAAGTATAAAAATCTTAGCAGAGAAATTAAATATCCATCAAAGTGAAATTATTGCTGTCGGAAACGCTGGAAACGATTTAACTATGATTGAATATGCCGGTTTAGGAGTTTGGGTGGATAATGTGACACCTGAATTACGTGACAGGGCTAATGTAATTGTAGCTTCAAATAACGATAATGGTGTTGCTGAGGTAGTACAGCGTTATATCTTAAATAATTATGTTTATGAAGAAGTCAATTGAAACAGAACGTCTGCTTTTGAGAGAATTCGAACTTTCTGACGTAGAAGGAATGTTTGAATTGGATTCTAATCCAAATGTTCACAGGTATGTAGGCAATAAACCTATTAGTCATATTGACGAAAGCCAGGCTTATATTGAGTTTGTTCAACAACAATATGCAACTTATGGAACGGGCCGTTGGGCTGTCATTTTAAAAGAAACTAATGAATTTTTAGGCTGGTCAGGAATAAAATTCATTACCAATGAAATCAATAATCATAAAGATTTTTATGAAATTGGATATCGTTTTATAGAGAAACACTGGGGAAAAGGGTATGCTACTGAAGCAGGGAAAGTCTTTGTAAATTATGCTTTTAACGAATTGAAAGCAGATGCATTGTATGCTTACGCAGATGCTGGAAATGAAAATTCAAGAAAAATTCTGGAAAAACTCGGTTTGAAATACGTCAATTCTTTTGAATATGAAGGAGAATCTGAAGTTTGGTATGAATTGAAGAATCCAAATTTGCTTTAAACCAGAGAAATGCGTCCCAAATCTTTGTAAACTTTCCTCATAAAGGTCTGCAAAGATTTGGAAAACAACTCGTCGTTTTTATTCTCTGAATTTTTTGGTATTATTTTTTAGCTACAGAAACGAAATATTTATTTCCATCACCCATAGTTAATTTTACACGTTCGTCGCAAAGATCGATTGCAAAATTTACACTTTCATAACAGCTGCAAGTTGTATTTTTGTCTTTAGACATTTCTGTTTTACAGTTGTTGTTTTTGAAAGTTGCCAATTGTGGTGTGTATAAACTCACTAAATCTGTTGAAGCAGTAACCAACGAAATAATACTTGCTGAATTATTGTTTGTAATTCTATAAACAATTCTATCAGTATAATTTACTTCATTTACAGTCACTTTACGAATATAAGTATAAGATGTAGATTCTGCACCTGGCTCTTTTACTTCGAATTTAAAACCAACTGCACGAATAGCAATATCAAATTGTGATTGTGAGTTTAAACTCGCCCAATTTGTTAAAGTACTAATCGATGGAAATGGATTAGCAGCAGCCGTAGCATTAGTTTGCGCTTGCGAACTAAAAATGGTTAAGAACATCAAGCAGATTGTGGGTAAAAATGCCTTCATATAGAATTTAATTTATAATTTTTGCCTACTCTTTCTGGTTTTCGGCCTGCCCATTTTTTATTATAACAAAACAACAACATAACGAGTAAAAAACAAAATTGTTATGCGTAAATTGTTTATAAAATAATTTAGTTGTTTTTGGAGAAGTGAAAATACTTCTAAAAATTTTCTAAACAAAGTTAAATGTAAGAAAATTTCAATTTAAATCTTAAAAAAATGTATTTAATCGATAAAATCTGCATTTAATCGATGTTTTGTCAATTTATTCTTATTGAAAATATTTTTTGTATTTAAAAATTACTTAATTTTTCACATGTTCTTTGTTTGGATAACTGTTTTTCAGGTTGATTCAAAATATAGGCTCCTTGCAAAATCTTGATATATAGTATATTATTGATTTTATTTTAAAGAATATTGTACGTAAATTTGCAAACTCTTCAAAAGAGATGTAAATATAATATCTTACTACTTAAAACGTAGTCTATTCCTATGGAAAACAGAAAAAAAGTTGCTTTTTATACGCTTGGTTGCAAACTGAACTTTTCAGAAACTTCTACAATCGCCAGAAACTTCAATGATGAAGGTTTTGATCGTGTCGATTTTGAAGAAGTTGCAGACATCTATGTGATCAATACCTGTTCGGTTACAGAAAATGCAGATAAGCAATTTAAGCAGGTTGTAAAAAAAGCAATGAAACTTAATGAAAAGGCTTTTGTAGCAGCTGTTGGTTGTTATGCACAATTAAAACCAGAAGAATTAGCAGCGGTTGATGGTGTTGATTTGGTTTTGGGTGCTACAGAAAAATTTAAAATTACTGATTATATCCACGACTTAAGCAAAAACGATATGGGTGAAGTGCACTCCTGCGAAATTGCCGAAGCTGATTTTTACGTTGGAAGTTATTCTATTGGAGACCGAACCCGTGCATTCCTGAAAGTTCAGGATGGTTGTGATTATAAATGTACGTATTGTACAATTCCGCTAGCAAGAGGTATTTCACGAAGTGACGCTCTTGAAAATGTTTTGCAAAATGCTAAAGAAATCTCAGCTCAAAACATCAGAGAAATTGTTTTGACAGGAGTAAATATTGGAGATTACGGAAAAGGAGAATTCGGAAATAAAAAACACGAGCATACTTTTCTTGATTTAGTTCAGGCTTTAGACAAAGTTGAGGGAATTGAGCGTTTGCGAATTTCATCGATCGAGCCTAATTTATTGAAAAATGAAACAATCGAATTCGTTTCTAAAAGCCGTACTTTTGTACCGCATTTTCATATTCCGTTACAATCTGGAAGCAATGATATTTTGAAGTTAATGAAACGTCGTTATTTACGTGAAGTTTATACAGAACGTGTAAACAAGATTCGTGAAGTAATGCCACACGCTTGTATTGGTGTTGATGTTATTGTTGGTTTTCCAGGAGAAACAGATGAGCACTTTTTAGAAACGTATCATTTCTTGAATGAAATGGACATTTCGTATTTACACGTATTTACCTATTCGGAAAGAGATAATACAGAAGCCGCTAATATGTCAGGAGTTGTTCCTGCAAATGTGCGTGCAAAACGAAGTAAAATGCTTCGAGGTTTATCTGTTAAAAAGCGTCGTGCTTTTTACGAAAGCCAATTAGGAACCAACAGAACGGTTCTTTTTGAAAGTGAAAATAAAGAAGGATACATTCATGGTTTTACTGAAAACTACGTAAAAGTAAAAACACCATGGAATCCTGAATTGATTAATACGCTGCAGGAGATTAATTTGACAAAAATCGATGAAGACGGAAGTGTTCGTTTAGCGTTTTTAAATAAATTGGCGGAAGTGTAAAATGATATTTGTGAAATGTAAAATGGTTTATATTTCTAAAGTTTATAATAAAACAGAAAAGCCCTTTTTTTAAAAGGGCTTTTCTGTTTTTATAAAATAAATTTTATTTCTGATTCTCTGGAATCACCAACTTCAAAGAATTGATATAATCAGTATCAAATTCAATAACTCTAATTTTTTCTGGATTGAAACTTAATTCTCCTCCAAACTGACCTCTTGTATCTAAGAAATCAATGGTAAGTTCTTCTTCATTTAATTCAAGCAGTTTTCCTAAATAAGCTGATTTAGCCGATTTTTTTGCAATCTGAAAAATACCATATTTATTGGTTAAGAAATTTACAATCGTAGATAAATCCTTGATTGGGATAATATCTTCGGCACTTGTTTTCAAACCTTTTAAACGGATTACTTTTTCCGTAAAAGCAAGATCCTGATCTCTGTGAATTGCTTCTATATTTTTGTTTTTCAGAATCACAAAACCGTCAAGAATATAATCAACGGGATTGTTTCTTAAAAGAATCCAATCATCAGAATAATCAATAAGAAATCCAGTAAAAATTTCTTTTTTATCTGTGAATTCTATTGCAATTAATTGTCTTAAATATTGTTCCATCATTTTAGTTTTAGTAAAATCCCAATTTTTTAAATTCCAAATTCCAATTCAATCAGTATTTTGGAAGGGAATTTAAATATTAAAATTTATATTTTTTAGGCTATTAGGTCTTTATGAAAGTTTTAAACTTTCATAAAGATTAAAGTACGATAGTTTTTACACTCCAATTTTTAAATTCTATTCATATAAGAGTTGGAATTTGGAATTTAAATATTGGAATTTATTTTTAAAATTAAGGATTAGTAGACCAAATACTGCTGTTTTTGATAAAAACTCTTCGGTTTAATTTAAGTTGAGCGATTAGTAATTCTGCAATATCTTCAGACTGCATTACTTTTTCAGGATTACCGTCTGTTAAGTTTAAATCTATTGCCATATCAGTTGCGACAGTACTTGGAGTTAATGCCGAAACACGAATGTTGTGTTTTCTCATTTCCTGCATTAAAGAGTCCGTCAAACCTAAAACTGCAAATTTTGAAGCACTGTAGGCACTTGTTAATGCATTTCCATTTAATCCAGCTGTTGAAGAAATATTAATTATGTCACCAGTCTGTCTTTCAATCATATTTGGAATAACGGCGCGGGTTGTATAATAAGTTCCCATTAAATTCACCTGAATGATTTTTTCCCAGGCTGCTGGTTCCAATTCCATGAATTTTCCAAAAGAAGCAATTCCGGCACTGTTGATTAAAATATCTATCGTTTTAAATTTAGACAATGCTTTTTCTACGGCACTGTTTATAGAATTTATATCTGAAACGTCTGCCGCTAAAGCCAATGATTTTACTCCTAAATTCGAAGTTTCATCAGCCAATTGATCAATGTCAGTTTGGGTTCTTGAAACTAAAATCACGTTTACACCTTCTTTAGCTAAAGCAATCGCAATCGCTTTTCCAATTCCTTTTCCGGCTCCGGTAATTAGGGCATTTTTATTTTTTATGTCTGTCATGATAGTATTTTTAGAAATGCAGAAAGCATCATTTAAGTAACACAAAAATACAGTTTTTGCTTCCTAAAATAATGCTTTAAATGTTTTCTTAATCTAAGTTTAACAACTTTTTTATTCGTCGTTATTATTTTGATTATTCTTCTTTGTTGTAATAATTATAACACCATTTTTTCCTTTATTTCCATAAATCGAAGTAGCTTCAGCATCTTTTAGAACTTTTATGTCCTGAATGTCATTTGGATTGACTTTAGAAAATTGTTTAGAATTTATAACGACTCCATCTAAAATATACAATGGCTCGTTAAGAAGAGACCGTGACGGTGCACATATTACGAGTCGGGTTGGAGAAGTTGCAGGCTGAACAAAATTTGATGAAACCTTTACGTCAGCAATTGTATCTTTCGATTCCGTAAAAGATTTAGCCTTTATTTCTGTTTGTAATGAATTGCTTTCAGTAATTGATTTTTCTTGCGCTCTAATGGCAAAAGATACAAACATAGCAATGCTTAATGAAATAAGTTTTACGTTTTTCATGAAAGTGATTTTTTAGATAAATGTTGAGATTTATCTTTGTCAAAGTTTTAAACTTTGACAAAGATTTTAGGAGTCAATTAGATTTTTTAAATTAATTTTTAGGAGCAGGCTTTCCGTTTTTGGTCGTAATAATAACAACTCCTTTTTTACCTTTTTCTCCATATTTTGCAACAGCTTCAGTATCCTGAAGAATGGTAATGGTTTTGATTTCCTGTTTGTTTAAAGGCGCATATGGACTCGTAGGATTATTTCCGAATAGATCATTTTCTGAGTAATAAATACCGTCAATTATGTATAATGGTTCGTCTAATACAACTAAGGACTCTACGTTTTCAGGTTTTAGATTTGGAAGTTCTGCAGTCATCATTTGATCTCTTTTGGCATCGTCGCTATGAGACATTGCTCTTCCGTTTAAGATAACCAAAGGCGTGCTTTTTTTAGCGACTTGAGATTTTTGTTCAGATTGGGCCGCTTTATATGATTCTCTTTCTATTTTTTTTGAGTACCCAAAATCCTGAACAGCTTTGTCTTTTTCAGCTGAACGTTCTTCGTCATTAACAAAACCTGAAGAATAAACAGATTCAGAAATTGGTGCGTTTGCCTCTTCGTAAACGGGCATGGACGCTGTTCCTGTACTTACTGCATCAGCAACTGAAATAGCCTCGTTGTTGGCAACTGTAGTTTGCTCTGTTTTTATTTGTTTTTCTAAAATTTTAGCAGCTTCAGCTTTCGGAATTATTTTTGAATCTTCGATAACAACAGCATCCTTTTTAATTTCTGAATTTTGTATTTCTTCTTGTTCCGTTTCTTTTACTACAACTTTTGAAGTTGGAATTGTAGTGTTTTGATCTGATTTAAAAAATTGTGCCCCTAAAGAAATTAGTAATAAAAGTGAAGCGGCAATGGCAATTTTTTTCCATAGTGAAATCGCTTTTTTATCTTCTTTTTTGTCCAGTTTTTCTTCAACACGCGCCCAGACTTTGTCCATTCCCGGAAACTCTTTTTGCTCTGAGTTGTGCGCGGCTTCTTTAAATTTGTCGAATATTTTATCTTGATTGTCCATGACTACTTTGCTTTTTGATAATACAATTTGTTTACTAACTCCTTCAGCTTGGTTTTAGCTGCATTCAATTGTGATTTTGAGGTGCCTTCAGAAATATTCAGCATTGCTGCAATTTCTTTGTGGCCAAAACCTTCAATAACAAAAAGGTTAAAAACAGTTTTACAGCCGTCTGGAATGTGGTTTAGTAAATTAAGTAAATCCTCTTCTTCCAAAGAATTAACTTCATCTGTAAAAGGTTGCGACAGCAATTTGACATCATCAAGATACATATTGAAATTTGTGTTTTTCTTGATTGTTGCCAAACAGTGGTTGACAGTTATTTTTCGCGCCCAGGCCTCAAAAGCCAAAATTTCTTTCAACTGATCCAGTTTCGTGAATATAGTATAGAAAGCGTCGGCCATTGCTTCTTCAATTTCCTCTTCCTTCTTTAAGTATCGTTTGCAAACGCGATACAATTTTGGAGCCATATGCTCATACACCTGATGCTGGGCATCACGATGCATTTTTTTGCAGTTAGAAATGATGGTTTCGTTTATCACAATTGTTTTCTTTATACTAAAGAGGGCTTAAAAGATAAAAAGGTTGGGAAGTAATGAAAAGTTTTTTTTAAAGGCTCAAAGTAGCTAAGGTCCAAAGGTACAGAGTTTATTGTGTAGGTTCAAAATATTACTCTTTTATTGATATGGATATTTTTTGCGGGAGACGCACTGCTGTGCGCGTCTACATTATCTTATTTGTAGAATTACACGTCGTATAAAACCTTGTATATCATTCCGAGGAATGATATACAAGGCGAATATATTATCTGTTTTTCTGATACCAGGTTTCAATTTTTTTAATTGAAGCTGGATCTACTTTTGGATTAGAATTTAATCCTAAATTTATTTTTGTTTGAGAAATATAAGAGTTTAAAAAGATTATGGCAAAACCTCCAACTTCAGCATTTTCTTCTGAAATAGTTGAGGAATACATATTCATATAACCACAACATTTTTCTTTAGAATGCATAATTGAGATTAAATATTGGATATCATTTGGTTTTACCCAATCTTCTGGAAATTCTCCACTCAGTGTTACAAAGTTTATTAGACCTTTATTATATTTCTCTACAAACAGAGTAATAAAAGATTTCGGATCTAAATCATTTGGCGATAAAGTCTTATGATATTTTTTTTGTTCCTTATTTATTTTAAAATCATAAAATAGGTAACCGTCAATTGACAAAATAAAAATTATTATAAATGAGAGAATTATTTTTCTCATACCTTATTTCGTTACTTGGAATTTCGGATTTCCAACCTGCCATAATGCAAAAGCAAACATATCGGCATCATCTCCATACGTTACGTCCAAATCGTTAGAAAAATGCCCGTTTGCATAATTAACATGCAGCAAAATTGGATTAGCTGACGCATTATTGTTTTGTAAAATAGCAGCAAACTTTGCCGGTTCCCATGGCGCTACTCTCGGATCGTTAATTCCGGTATGAACTAATACTGCCGGATATTTCCCTCCCTTTTTAACTTTACTTTGGGCATCCATTTCTAAAATGTTTTTCACATCTTCTTCGTTTTTTAATGTCCCAATTTCCGGTATTTGGTTTGGTCCATTTGGAGTGGTTTCCATTCTAATGGCATTGGTACAGCCAACTTCAACAATAGCCACCTTAAAAAGATCCGGACGTTCTGTTACTGCTCTTCCTATCAAAACACCTCCCATACTAACTCCGTCTCCTATAAGTTTATCTGCAGATGTATATTTTTCATTAATTAAATATTCTGAACAGGCAATAAAGTCTTTCCAGGTATTTGGTTTTTTAGCCTTCATACCATCTTTGTGCCATTTATCGCCTTTTTCGCCACCACCACGTACGTGTGCGATTGCTATCACGGTATTCTGTTCTAATAATGTAAGTAATGAGGGTCCAACAAAATATGGCGTACGACTTGAACCATACGCACCGTAACCTGTAATATAGCAAGGCGTTGAACCATCCATTTTTAGATTTTTAGGATAAATAAGAGAGAGCGGAATCATAACTCCGTCGTGACTTTTAACTTCTATTTCTTTTACAGTATATTGTTTTGAGTAGTCAGGATAAGCTTTACTTGAAATAAATTGCTCGCTTTTTTGTAATTTTCCTGATGCGGCATTATAATCGTAACCGGTAGCCGGTGTGATCCAGCCATTGTTAAAAAACATCACGTTGTCATTCTCGCGAGGACTTAAGGGAAATCCGCCATTTGAGCCTTTAGGTAACGGAACCATTTTAATTTTTAACGTCTTTGCATCAATTTGATATTTATCCTGATTAATTCCATCACTTAAAGAATAGTAAATATAATTTTTCGATTTCTGCATTCTGCGCAATACCTTATCCGTTTCAGCAACTACAATTGTCGCTTTACTAAAATCAGGATTTTTAATATCTGTAAAACCTATTTTATAGTTGGGTGAATTTTTGTGGGTAAGGAAAAAAAGTTTATCACCAATAAGATAGCTACTTGTAATTTCGTCTTCATATTTAATAAGCGGCTTCCAGTTTATTTTTTCTTTATTTAGTTCTGAGAACGGAGCGTAAAAAGACAATAATTCACTTTTCGTAGATCCAATTTCTAGTATCATATAATTATAATCGTCAGAAAAACCCATATCAGGAAATTGTTCCGAAAGAAGGTTTAAATTCGGATCATGATCTTTTGAGGCCAGAATTTTATCTGTTTTTGGATCAGTGCCAATAACGTGAAGTAAAGATTTCATATTTTTCAAAAAATCATCACTAGTGTTATCGCTAGTGCTCATTTTTGTATAAACAACTGATTTACTATCTGGTGTAAATTGAAAACTGAATTCGCTCCAAACCGGAGTTAAGCTGTCAGGAAGAAAAGTTTTGGATTCAATATCCATAATTCGAAGATCACAAACTTCTGCACCATTTTCTGATAATGTAATGGCTATCTTTTTCTGATCAGGACTTACTGAAAAGTTGGTAATTGTAGCATCCTTTTTGAAAGTTTCCGGGTCAAGCAATAAAATTTCAGTTCCGTTGATGCCTTTGCGAAAGTATAATTTATCAATACTTTCTTCTTTTTTATTTTTGGTGTAATAATAATTTTCTCCACATTGTTTCACATATCCATAACTGTCTCCACCTAATGCCTGAATTTCTTTCATTCTGCTAAAAAGAGCATCTCTGCCAGGAATTTTTTTAATGACTGTATTACTGTAATCAGACTGATCTTTAAACCATTTCTGGACTTCCGGACTTTTCATGTCTTCAAGCCATCGATACGAATCGGTGATTTTTGTCCCAAAATAATCGTCAACTACAGGGCGTTCCGGAGTTGGCGGATATTTGAATTGGGCTTGTGTTATTTGACTTGTAATAAAAACTAAAACAGCGAAGGTGGTTTTTCTGATCATTATTGTTTTTCTAGTGGTTTATAATTTATTTGGAAGGGTTAATTTAAAAATCTTAGTTTCCAATAACTCCGTATCATTATCCTCGCAAAGCAAAAACTCAATTTTATCATTTGATTTTTGATAGAAAGTAAGACCTTCAAATTTATTGGTTGCCGTTATTTTTTGAGTGAAATCTATTTTCATCGTTTTAAGATCAATTCTTCCTATGAAACTTCCTAAGATATCGCCGTCATCATAAGTTGATTTGGTGTCTTCGGCAGTTGATAAAAAATAGATTTTGTCTTCGACTAAAATAGCATCTGTAAAACTGGAACGAACACCTTTTATTTTTGGCAATTTATAATTGGTTGCCACCAAAGCAAATTCTTCACCCAGACTTTTAGCATGAATCGTGAAAATGGTGTTTTTGTTGGATATTCCGTTGCCACGATTGAATAAATACCAGTTTTCTCCATCGAAAATAGCACCTTCCAGATTGAAATCTTCCGGTTTTATTTCGCCGAAACTTTGCATTAAGGCGTATAAATCGACTAAATCATTTTTCTGTAAAATGGTTTTCGATTTAAGATCGAAGGCAATCATTTTGTTTCGCTTTTCTGTAGAACCGGAACCGAAAACATAGAGTGTATCATTATGATGTGTGATCGATTCAAAATCGGGTTTTATGTTTTTCGGAATATTTTGCGATGCATTGTCAATTAAAGGATGATGACTTAATTGCTTATTCTGCATATTATATTCATATAAAAATCCGCTGTTATCGCCAATAATATAAAGAGAATCGTTATTGAAGAATAATCCTGATGCTGATCCGATTCCGATGATTTGAAATAATATTTCTAATGTGAATTTTTCCATGAATGTTGTTTTGAAAATAAATGTCTAGTCCTGATAGTCCCGAACCTTCGGGATAAATACTTTGAGAAAAAATACAATTTATTGAAAAAGTATTGCAATGAATAGCAGGAATATGCTTCGTAAAATTAGTATATTTATATTACAAAAAATGAATATTTATGAAATCTATAGACCCGAATGATTTTAAAGTTGTGAAAAAAATAAAGTTATCAAAGATTCCAACTTTGCTTGATATTGATGCAGATGAGGAGACAAAAGAAAAAAAACTGGACAAAGTTCAGTCGAAATTGAGCGACTTGCAGGATATTATGTACTCGCATAATAAATACGGTGTTTTGATTTGCCTGCAGGGAATGGACACTTCAGGAAAGGATAGTTTGATCCGGGAAGTTTTTAAGGAATTTAATCCGCGTGGAGTTGTGGTGCACAGTTTTAAAACGCCCAATTCGACTGAATTGGAACACGATTATTTGTGGAGACATTATGTTGCTTTGCCAGAGAAAGGAAAGTTTGCGATTTTTAACAGAACGCATTATGAGAATGTTCTCGTTACACGTGTTCATCCTGAATATATTTTGGGAGAAAATTTGCCGGGAATTAATTCGGTTAAAGATATTACACCGAAATTCTGGAAAAAAAGAATTGATCAAATTAATAATTTCGAAAAGCATATCACTGAGAACGGAACAATTGTAATGAAGTTTTTCCTGCATTTGAGCAAAGAAGAACAAAGGCAACGTTTATTACGCCGTTTGGAAGAAGGAAAACACAATTGGAAATTTTCTCCAGGTGATTTAAAAGAACGCGAACACTGGGGTGAATATCAGCAATATTATGAAGAGGCTATTAACAGAACTTCAACTGAAAATGCACCTTGGTATATTGTTCCTGCCGATGATAAAGAAATGGCGCGTTATATTGTTGCTAAAATTATCTGGGAAGAAATGCAAAAACATACAGATATTAAAGAGCCGGAATTAGACGATAAGATTAAAGCTAATATCGAAATGTATAAAAAGGAATTGGGTGCATAATTATCTAATTAGAAAATGTGCCAATTAGATAATTAGATAATTGGATAATTGGATAATTGGATAATTTTTTATCATAATAAACTCGACTGGTTTTTGAAAGCAGTCGGGTTTATTTTTTTGTTGGTGTTTTTTAAACTGTTAATTGCTTTAAATAACAAAACCCGACAGACTATGAGGATCTGTCGGGTTCATACCAAAAACAAAAGAATAAATGAACGTATTTTTATAAATCAAATCCGTAGGCAAGACGTAAAGCCACCTGGTTGGTTTTGAATTTGTTGTAGTCCTCGTAGCGGACACTGATATCAATGTATTTGTTAGCGTACCCAATTCCTGGCGCCCATAAAAAAGTAGTGTCGTTGTATCCGTTTGTAACGGCAAAACCAGCACCCACTTCACCTAAAACATAGAACTGATCTTCCCAAACGAAGGCTTTAAAACCTGCTTTTGCAGGAATAAATCCAAGATCGTCTTGATCAACTCCATTGTCGTCTTTTCCCATAAATAGGTTTGTAAAACCTGTGGTCAATGTCAACGATGTTCTTTTAGACAAATCATATTGTAAACGAACATCTCCACCAAGAGACCAATCATAAGCATTGTCAGTTGGTAAACCTCCGTTTAAACCAAATCCCAATCTAAAACCCTGATCGTAATTTTTAATTTCACCTTCCGGTTTTGCAGTTGCAGAATCTTGAGCGAAAGTTGTGTTGGCAGATAAAAAAGCTATAGCAGCTAGGCAGATAAATTTCAGATTTTTTGAGATCATAAAGGCATATTTTTTTTGAATTATTAATAATGTAAAAGTAGTATTGAGGTGTTTTGGGATTGTTATATAATTTTCCAGAATTGTTATATAATTTTAAAAATGGACTTATACCAGCGATTAAATAGTTTTGGAATTTGGAATTTTAAATTTTGAATTTTTACAATTTTAATTTGTCTTAACTTTTCAATAATACTATAGAATCCAAAGCTTCTGATTATCTTTGCCGACTTAAAAACAATAGAATTGAACTTAGCACAGTATACAAAGGAGTTTTCGTATAATTTAAAGTTGGCTTATCCTGTAATTTTAGGAATGGTAGGCCATACCTTAATAGGTATTGTAGATAATATAATGGTAGGGAAGTTAGGTAGTACTGAACTTGCCGCGGTTTCGCTTGGCAATAGTATGATTTTTATCGCAATGTCTTTAGGGATAGGTTTCTCTACGGCAATTACGCCAATTGTAGCCGAAGGCGATGCAGAGAAAAATGATACTAAAATTCGTTCTGCCTTTCATCATGGTTTATTTTTGTGTGTTATTTTAGGATTGCTTCTTTTTGGTGTTATTGTTTTGGCTAAGCCAATAATGGAATTACTACATCAACCTGCTGACGTAATTGCATTAGCAAAACCATATTTGGATTGGGTTGCTTTTTCGCTAATTCCGCTGATCATGTATCAGGGTTACAAACAATTTGCAGACGGAATGTCGTTGACAAAATATTCTATGTATGCCATGATAATGGCCAATGTACTGCATGTGGGTTTAAATTACCTATTGATTTATGGTATTTGGATTTTTCCAAAAATGGGAATTATTGGAGCTGCCTTGGGGACCGTAATTTCAAGAATATTTTTAGTTATGTTCATGCACATAATGTTGTCCAGAAGAGATGACTTAAAACGATATTTCAAAAATTTCAGTTTCGAAGAAATTAAAAAAGAAACAATAAAAAAAATCATTTCCATTGGATTTCCATCGGCTATGCAAATGCTTTTTGAAGTGGTGTTGTTTACTGCCTCAATCTGGCTTTGTGGAAATATTGGCAAAACCAGTCAGGCTGCCAATCAAATTGCATTGAGTCTCGCGTCGATGACGTTTATGTTTGCAATGGGATTAAGTGTAACTTCGATGATTAGAGTTAGCAACCAGAGAGGTTTGCAGGACTTTAAAAACTTGGTTGTTGTGGCCCGTTCGATTTTTCTATTGGCGATAATACTTGAAACCATTTTTGCAATTCTATTTGTAGCCCTTCATGACTTTTTACCTCACCTCTTTTTGAATATGGAAAATGGAGGACAATTGCTGGATAATACCGAAGTAATAACAATTGCATCAAAATTACTTTTAATAGCAGCAGTTTTTCAAATTTCTGATGGTATACAAGTAGTCGTTTTGGGTGCTTTAAGAGGATTGCAGGATGTAAAAATTCCAATGTACATTACCTTTGTGGCTTATTGGGTAATAGGCTTTCCGATTTCGTACTATTTAGCAGAATATACACCATGGAAAGCGGAAGGAGTCTGGATTGGACTTTTAGCAGGATTAACTTCGGCAGCTGTATTCCTGTATATTCGTTTTCACTACTTAACCAAAAAATTAATTAATAATTCAGTTTCAAATAGTTAAATTTGAAGCATATAAAACAAAAATAAAATGGAATTACCTAAATTTTTACTTGGAGACAATACTGATTTTCCAGATGATATTTTTATCGTTCACCTTGATTATCCAAGATTTATAATCAATTTAAAAGATGATGAGGTTGAATTTTTAGAAGAAGCTGAAGATCTTGACGAGGCTGAATTGAATGCTGAAATGGAAGGTTTAATTGAAAAAGCGAATGAATTTTACGACAGAGAAATAAATCGTTACGAAGAATAGAGACGCACTGCTGTGTTCTTTATTTTTATTTTTTTTACGTTCTAATTCTTTGTAATGAAAAAATTAAGTTTTTTAAAGCCCATTTTCAATTTTATAGCAATCGGATTGCTAATTACAACTCTAAGCCGAATATTTTTATTTTTTATTTTTAAAGACAGGGTTATTGAAACACCAAATTTCTGGTATATCTTTCCAATTGGTCTCCGAATGGATTTAATATTACTATGTTATTTATCTTTTCTTCCGGCCATTTTGATTACTTTTTTACCGAATAAATGGCTGAAGTTCACTAATAAGTTCCTTGTAATTTATAGTTTCCTGTTCCTGTTTTTAATTCTTTTTGTAGAATTAGCTTCTCCGGATTTTGTTAAACAATATGATACGCGTCCGAATAAAATTTTCTTAGATTATCTAATTTATCCTAAGGAAGTTGTCGGAATGCTTTTAAAAAGTTACCTGACTTCGATTATTGTTACGTTCCTGATTTTGGGAGCTGTTATCTATCTTGCTTTCAAAAAAGGAAAAAAATATTTCTATAGTTCACTTGCTGATTATAAATTCAAATTAATGGTTTTTCCGTTAGTGGCTTTTTTATTGTTTTTTGGAGCGCGTTCAAGTTTGGTTTCAAAACGGCCAATTAATGCAAGTAATGCTGTTTTCTCAACAGATCAATTGACAAATACTCTTGGATTAAATTCATTCTATACCGTTGCTTTTGCTGCGTATTCTATCAAAAATGAAGGAAATACTAAGATGTACGGGAAAATGGATGAAGCTGAAGCTATTGCCCGTGTAAAGAAATACATGATTGCGGGTCCAAATGATTTTACGGATGCTGAGATTCCGTTTCTGCATGTACAACAACCAGACTCTGTTAATAAGAAGCCTTATAATTTGGTTATCTTTTTACAAGAAAGTTTAGGGGCAGAATATGTTGGGATTTTAGGAGGAAAACCATTAACGCCAAAATTTGATAAATTGTCAAAAGAAGGTTTATTGTTTACCAATCTATATTGCACCGGAACAAGAAGCGTTCGCGGAATCGAAGCCGTTGTAACCGGATTTTTACCTTCACCTTCAGAAAGTGTCGTGAAATTAGGAAACTCACAACAAGGTTTTTTCACACTTGCTGATGCCTTGAAACAAAAAGGATACGACACCAGTTTTATTTATGGCGGAATGGCAAACTTTGATAACATGGCTTCGTTTTTTAACGGAAATGGTTTTCAGGATATTGTTGACCAGACAGATTTCGAATCAGATGGAAACAAATACGCTTTCAAAGGAACCTGGGGTTATTCTGATGAAGATTTGGTTACCAAAGCAAATAGTTACTTTAAGGCAAAAGGAGATAAACCTTTCTTTTCATTAATGTTTTCGACCTCAAATCACGAACCTTTTGAATATCCGGCGGGAAGAATTAAGCCTTTTGATAAAACACCAGCTACAGTAAATAATGCCATGAAATATGCCGATTTTTCTATTGGGAAATTCTTCGAAATGGCTAAAAAAGAAGCGTATTTTAAAAACACGATTTTCATAGTTATTGCAGATCATAACACGAGAACATACGGTAAAAATTTAGTACCAATTAATAAATTCCATATTCCGGCTTTAATAATGGGGCCAGGGGTAAAGAAAGGTACAGTTTATAGCAATTTGGCAAGCCAGATTGATATTCCGCCAACCTTATTGGGATACTTAGGAATACCTTTTGAAACTCCAATGGTGGGTAGAAACTTAAATAAATTAGATGCCAAAACACAAGGAAGATCCATTATGCAGTTTAATGATATCAACGCATTCAGAGTTGAAAATCAGGTTGTAATTATGCAGCCTAATTTGAAACCTTTGCAGTTTGAAATCAAAAATGATACGACTTTAATTCCGGTTAAATTAAATGAAGAATTAGCGAAAGATGCTTTGGCGCATGTAATTACAGCAGGAAATTTGTATAAAGAGAATAAATATAAGTTGAGAGGAACTAAATAGGTTCGTAGCTACAAAGGTTCAAAGGAATAAAGGTTCAAAGCAAGAAAGGTTTTTCCTCTGTTTTTTTGAACCTTTGCTACTTTGAACCTTTATTAAAATATAATTTTAATAAACTTTGAGCAGCTGTAAAAGGTGAAATTTCATCATTTTGCACTGCTTTTTTGTTTTGTTCTAATTGTGAAATAATTTCGGGTTGATTATAGAAGTTTAATTTCAATTGTTCATTGATAGTTTCCATCATCCAGAAATTGTTTTGTTCCTTTCGTTTTTCGGAAAAGAAACCGGTTTGATTGGTCATTTCAATGTAACTCGAAATAGTGTTCCAGATATCAGAAATGCCTTCTTTAGTAATGGCGCTGCAAGTAGTAACTTTTGGCTGCCAGTTTGATTTTTTTGGAGGAAATAAATGCAAAGCGCGATTGAATTCCAGTTTCGCCTGATTGGCTTTTTTAATATTATCGCCATCGGCTTTGTTGATGACAATCGCATCTGCCATTTCCATAATGCCGCGTTTGATGCCCTGAAGTTCATCTCCGGCACCGGAAATTTTTAGTAACAAGAAAAAATCCACCATACTGTGAACAGCAGTTTCGCTTTGTCCTACACCAACTGTTTCAATAATAATGGTATCATAACCAGCTGCCTCACATAGAATAATTGATTCTCGGGTTTTTCTCGCCACACCGCCTAAAGTATCTCCGGAAGCACTTGGTCTGATAAAAGCATTTTCATCTTTTACCAATTCTTCCATTCGGGTTTTATCTCCTAAAATACTTCCATGCGAAAGTGAACTACTTGGGTCAACAGCTAATACAGCTACCTTTTTTCCAAGTTGCGTTAGGAAGGTTCCAAAAGCTTCAATAAAAGTACTTTTTCCAACACCGGGAACGCCTGTAATTCCAATTCTAATAGATTTATTAGCATGTGGCAAACATCCTTTAATAACATCGTTTGCTTTTTCAGCATGCTCGGGATTGGTACTTTCGACCAAAGTTATGGCACGACTTAAGGCAGTTCTGTTTCCATCCAGTATTCCGGCAATTAATTCTTCTGAAGAAGGTTGTTTTCGCCTATTTTTCTGAATTTGACTGATAGCCGATACATTGATAATTTCAGGAGGTGAAATACCGGCTTTTTCTTGTAAACTGCTAGATGGTTTTTTTGGACTTGACAAAATACATTTTTTGGTATTGTAAAAGTACAGAAAACAAAAACAGTTTCAAAAAAGGATTCTTGAAACTGTTTTTAGGTACAACACGAATTTCACGAATTTCCACGAATTAGTTAGTGCTAATTAGTGAAATTCGTGTTTAATAAGCTGCAGTAAATCTTACCTGGTGGTGTTTTGGAGTTTCTGCTTCATCAGCAATAACAACGGCTAGATCTTCAACAGATAAAATACTTCTTTGCTCGTCATTGAATACTGGATTTTCTAATCCTAAACGATATTTTCCTGTTCTTCCGGTTGTGATGCCCTGATGCATTTCGAAAGCCGGACTGAAAAACGCCCAATCCAATTCTTTTTCTTCTTTAATAATGTTGAGGTAATCACGCGCAGCGGTCGCAGCAACATAGTATTCTTTTGGGAAATCTGGTGTATCTACAGCTTGTAAACCTGGCGCAACAAACAAACTTCCGCCGCCTCCAATTACAATGAAACGTTTTACGCCAGATTTTTTTACCGCTTCCTGAACAGATTTTGAACCAGCGATAAAATCGTCATAAATATTTGGGTTGGTCCATCCAGCGTTGTAAGCACTTATGATAAGATCATTTCCTTTTAAGATTTCGGCTAATGCATCTGAATTAAAAATATCGGCGGCTACCCAATTCACATTTGCTGCCTCTTTTGGTGTTCTTGCAATAGCAGTAATTTCATGATTTCTGCTTGTTAATTCATTTAAAATGGCTGAGCCTACAAATCCTGTTGCTCCAATAAGTGCGATTTTCATAATATATAATTTTAATTAGTAGTAAAAAATGTTACAGTTTTGTGTAAAAAAATAGCTTTAGAACTGATTCGAAAAATCTTCTAAAGAAATTCCCTCTAATTGTAAACTGACTTTCTGATTCATATCCGCGTATAAAGCGGTCAGATTTTGATTGATTTTCTTTCCAACCGGACAATCTGGATTCGGCTGATTCTTAGCGTATCCCAGATTAATGGTTTCAAAAGTCATTTCAAATATTTCTTTCAAAGTAAGATTCGTAGGATCCACGGCTAATTTCGTTCCGCCATTTTTACCTTCTTTACTTTCTACAATATGATGCGCTTTTAGATTGGCAATTTCTTTTCGTACCAAAACAGGATTCAGGTTAATACTTCCCGCAATATATTCAGATGATAAATAATCATTTGGATATTTTGTAAGCAACGTAAGAATGTGAATCGTTATGGCAAATTTACCTGAAATCATACTGTAATAAAATATATTACAAATGTAAAGTATTTTATTGAACAAAAAAAATATTTTAACGAATAATTAATGTCTGTCAGCAATTTAGAAATTCCTATTTTTGTCGGGGAACCTACTATATGAACAACTTTATTCAGATATTCTTCTTTTTGTTTTTAGGATTGCTTTTGCAAAAGGTAAAGCAGTTTCCCAGTCATATTTACAAAAGCATTAATAAAATTGTCATTTACGTTTGCTTACCGGCTATCACTTTATACCATATTCCCAAAATAAAATGGAACAATGATTTGTTGTTTCCAATAGGAGCGGGCTGGATTAGTTTTTTCCTGGCTTTTGTTTTCTTTCATTTTTTAGGGCGACGATTGGGTTGGTCTAACAAGCTTATTGGTTGTTTAGTTCTGACTGCAGGATTGAGCAACTCTTCTTTTTTAGGATATCCGATAGTAGAAGCTTTATTTGGAAAAAAAGGTTTGGAAACCGCTATTTTGGTTGATCAGCCGGGGACTTTTGTTGTAGTTTCTACTTTAGGTGTTTTTGTTGCTGCATTTTATTCTAAAGGAAGCCCGGATGCCTGGAGTATTCTTAAGAAAGTAATTTTCTTTCCGCCTTTTATTACGTTTGTGGTGGCGTGTTCGTTGAATATTTTCAGTTATGATTTAGATCTAAATCTTCAATCTGTTTTATTAAAAGTGGGAAGTCTGGTTACGCCATTGGCTCTCTTTTCTGTTGGATTGCAATTAAATTTTGACAGAAGAAGTCAGCATTGGCGCTTTTTACGATTAGGACTTTTCTTTAGACTTATCGTTACACCGTTCATTATTACGGTTTTGTATGTTTTTATTTTCAATCAACATTCTGAAGCTATTAAAATTACGATAATAGAAATTGCAATGGCACCGATGATTACAGGCGCAATATTAGCTTCGACTTATGGCTTAAAGCCAAAGTTAAGCAGCATGATGATTGGTTTCGGAATCCCGATTTCTTTTATAACGCTTGCCATCTGGTACTTTATTGTTGGTTTTATCTAATTTGTTTTAAGCTATTTAAGTGTTTTAGAATAAAATTGATAGAAAGAGTAGAGTTTAGTCTTTTTAATTATATTTTTTAGTAATTTTAGAGGAACTAAAAAAATATTATTATGTCAACATTAAGATTAGGCGATATAGCTCCGGATTTTCATGCAGAAACCACCGAAGGACCAATCAATTTTCATGAATGGTTAGGAGATTCATGGGGAGTTTTATTTTCGCATCCATCAGATTTCACTCCTGTTTGTACAACAGAATTAGGAACAGTAGCCAATTATCTTCCGGAATTTACTAAAAGAAATACAAAGGTTATCGCTTTGAGTGTTGATGGTTTAGAGTCACACAAAGAGTGGATCAAAGACATTAACGAAACTCAAAATACAACTGTAAATTTCCCGATAATTGCAGATGAAGATAAAAAGATAGCTACTTTATATGATATGCTGCATCCAAATGCAAGTGATAAATTTACAGTTCGTTCTGTTTTTGTAGTGGGTGCCGATAAAAAAATCAAACTGACTTTAACGTATCCGGCTTCAACAGGAAGAAATTTTGACGAATTGCTTCGTGTTATTGATAGTTTGCAATTAACAGCAAATTACAGCGTAGCAACTCCCGCAAACTGGAAAGACGGTGAAGATGTAGTAATTACTCCGGCAGTTCCTGATAGCGATATTCCGGCAAAATTCCCAAAAGGATACACGCCAATAAAACCATATTTGCGTATGACACCGCAACCGAACAAGTAAGGTGCTGAGGGACTAAGGTTCTGAGATGCTAAGATTTCTTAAAGAGGTAAAAACCTTAGAACCTTAGTATCTCAGAACCTTAGAACCTTTTCCTACGCTCTCTTCATCAACTCGCTCATTCTTTTTTTATCTCCCACAACCCAGATAATATCATTTTTACCTAATACGATATTTGATTCAGGGTTTAAGATTCGGTTACCGTTTCTTTCAATTCCGACAACCATTCCACCAGTTTTTCCTCTAAACTGACCAATGCTTTTATCAATAAATTCCTCTTGAGAAACTTCTAATTGACGTAATACAATTTGAGATTCCTCAACTGATGCAGGTGCTTCAACTTCGTTTTGATTTAAATATTTCGTAAACTCGGTAACTTGTGCATCCGTACCAATGACACATACTTCGTCGCCAGGAAACAAGCGTTCATTTTTTGTAGGGATTGAGATCATTACATCGCCTCGTTTTATATAGGCAATGTTAATTCCCATTTGCTCACGAATGCGTAATTCTTCCAAGGTTTTTCCGGCCAGATTTGATTCTTTTCCAATATCAAAAAACGACATGTGACCGTCCCAGGGCATTAAGTTGGCATAACGTCTGTCTATTTTTTTGTTCTCACGATCGTTTAGGTTTTTCAAAAAATGACTTTCAATTCTATGATATTGTTCATTTAGTTTTTTAGGGAATATTTGATACACCGCAATTGCGATTATCAGGGCAACAAAAGCAACTAATGGCGAGAAGAAAATATTCAGCAGGAAACCAATAAAAAATAATCCTAAACTCATTCTGATCAAAATCATCATCAACAACGCGCCACGGTATTTTCGTTCTTCCCACAATAATTCTACTTCTTCGTCAGCTATGCGTCTCAGTGAAAGCGCCCATAGAAAAGGAGCAATAATAATTAATGTAATCAGGGCTGCCAATGTATTTCCAAATCGCGTATCAGCCACCAGGGGCGCAACAAATTTTGATGATAATAAAATAACAGCTGCAATTATAGCCGTGTGTAAAACAATTTGTATAATGTAAGCATTTAGCACTTTTTGCCAAATGCTTACCGCTTTTATAGCTTGTGCATTAACACTATAACGATTAATATTTTTAACCCATTTTCGTGGTAATTTACGTTCCAGAAAGTTTGAAAAAGGAACCGCGTATTTCACCATAAAGGGCGTAGTAAAGGTTGTTATAGCAGAAACGGCTACTACAACCGGATATAAAAACGAACTAGTAACATTTAAAGTCATTCCTAACGTAGCAATGATAAATGAGAATTCCCCAATTTGCGACAAACTCATTCCGGTTTGTACAGATTGTTTAAGAGGCTGCCCAGCGAGTAGAGCTCCAATGGTAGAACTTACAGATTGACCAATAATCGTAACAAGTGTTAAAATAGCAACCGGAAGCGCATGTGTATAAAGCATTTTAGGGTCAATTAACATTCCCACAGATACAAAGAATATCGCTCCGAATAAATCTTTTACAGGTTTAATTAAATGTTCAATATGTTCCGCTTGTGTAGTTTCAGCAATAATAGATCCCATAATAAAAGCGCCTAAAGCAGGTGAAAACCCAACATTGGCAGCAAAACTAACCATCATTAAACATAAGGCTAATGAAACAATCAATAGCATTTCATCTGTTAGCAAATGCTTTGTTTTTTTAAGAAGGGTAGGGATAAAAAAGATTCCACCTAAGAACCAAACAGTCAAAAAGAAAATCAGTTTTAAAACAGACATCATCAGCTCGCTTCCTGAGAATTGCTGACTTACCGCAATAGTAGAAAGTAAAACCATCATTAAAATAGCCACAATATCCTGAACAATAAGCGATCCAATTACAATTCCTGCGAACTTTTGCGCTTTAACACCTAGTTCATCAAAGGTTTTTAGAATAATTGTTGTGGATGAAATCGATAAAATTACCCCCAGAAAAATACTATCCATAGATGCCCATCCCATCCATTGCCCGACCAGATAACCAATGACGACCATCGTGATGATTTGCGTAATAGCCGTAATAGATGCCGTACCACCGACTTTCATTAATTTCTTAAAACTAAATTCGAGCCCCAGACTAAACAGTAAAATGATCACACCAATTTCAGCCCAAACTTCAACACTTTTCATTTCTGTGATGGATGGGAAAAAATCAAAATGGTTTCCAGCTAAAAAACCAGCAATCAAATAACCTAAAACTAAAGGCTGTTTCATTTTTTTAAAAAGTAATACAGCAATTCCGGCAGTGATTAGGATTAATCCCAAATCACTAATTAAAGGTCTCAAATGGTGTGTAGTTTCTGCAGCAGCGTATAAAGAAATCATAAAGTGGTATTTTTTGTTCAGGAGCTAATCCAGCTTTCCATTTCAAGCTTTTATTCAAAAAACATATTTTTAAAGTAGTTACAGGAGCTTCCGTTGGTCGCTCTGTATCTACAAAAAAATATAGTTTTTTTCACAAAAGGCTTTTCATTGCAATCTGGGCTAGTTCCCAATCGGGTTTATAGGAAATAAAAAAAGCTATCGTTAAAGATAGCTTTTTTTGAGAAAATATTTTAGGTTTTCTTTAAATTCCTTAGTATTTGTTGGGATTTAAATCAATTTTCATTACTCTATTTTTGCAATTCCTATTTGCGTGTCTTTATAATATAAATCAAAAGTTGAAACATTCAATTCTTTAGGAACAATGAAAAACAATTCAGCTTTAAAATTTTTATAGGCAGTTCTTCCAAAAAAAACAATACTTGAATCTGGATTTTTTGTTGTTCCAAATTCAACGGGTATTTCAACATTAAGATATCCTTCTAAGTTGAATTTATCAAATTGATCTATCTCACCTGGATTATATTGAGGAAGATTTGATCCGTAATTTTTATCTTTAGACTTTGTTTTCCTAAAATAATTTCTTTCAGGATTTCCAACAACTGCGGCATATCCTAAATAATCTCCAAGGCGATATCTTAATTTGTTTTCATTATCAACTAATGAAAAAGCGCTGATTTTGGCGTGATTTAAATTCAATGATTTCACACGGCACTTGACCATAATATACTTATACTTCGCCTGGTCAAATTTTATCCCTCTTAAAAGTAGTGTCGAAAAAGATGATGGTTCTTTTGTTTTTAGAATTTCTATTTCAATTTCATCGACGACTTTCTCTTGTGAATATGCTGTTAAATTTAAAAATAAAAATAAAACAATAATATGTCTAAATTTCATTTAGGAAAGATTAAATTCCTGTGAAATTTGCAGGTGTTATCTGCATTAATTCTGCTTTAATAGCATCAGAAACTTCTAAAGTAGCAATAAAATTATGAATTGCTTTTTTGTCAATTGCTTCATTTGTTCTTGTCAAACCTTTCAAAGCTTCATACGGATTTAGATACGCTTCACGACGTAAAATTGTCTGAATAGCCTCGGCAACAACTGCCCAGTTTTTCTCTAAATCTTCAGCGAATTTACCTTCGTTCAATAACAGTTTATTTAAACCTTTCAATGTAGCTTCAAAAGCAATGATAGTATGTCCGATTGGAACTCCAATATTACGTAAAACAGTACTGTCAGTTAAATCACGCTGTAATCTTGAAACTGGTAATTTAGCGGCTAAATGCTCAAAAATAGCATTAGCGATTCCTAAATTTCCTTCAGAATTTTCAAAATCAATTGGGTTAACTTTATGTGGCATTGCTGATGAACCAATTTCACCTGCTTTTATCTTTTGTTTGAAGTATTCCATCGAGACATAAGTCCAGATATCACGGTCTAAATCAATAATGATGTTATTGATCCTTTTTAAAGCATCAAAAAAGGCCGCAAAATGATCGTAGTGTTCAATTTGAGTTGTTGGAAAAGAGTGATGTAAGCCAAGATCTGTTTCTACAAATTTATTTCCGAATTGTTTCCAGTCGATTTGTGGGTAAGCTACATGATGTGCATTGTAGTTTCCTGTTGCACCACCAAATTTAGCTGCAAACGGAATGTTGAATAACAAACGCATTTGCTCTTCTAAACGTTCTACAAAAACCAAAATTTCTTTACCCAAACGAGTAGGAGAAGCCGGTTGTCCGTGCGTACGAGCCAACATTGGAATATCCTTCCATTCTACGCTTAATTCTTTTAATTTAGAAATTAAAGAAATTAACGAAGGCATATACACTTGCTCAAAAGCTTCTTTTGTAGAAAGCGGAATAGCAGTATTGTTAATATCCTGAGATGTTAATCCGAAGTGAATGAACTCTTTGTATTGAGATAAACCTAATTTTTCAAAAGCATCTTTGATAAAGTATTCAACCGCTTTTACATCGTGGTTGGTTACTTTTTCAGTTTCTTTAATCCAAAGCGCATCTTCAGTTGAGAATTTTTTATAGATGTCACGTAAACTGTCAAATAAATTTGAATTTACACCAGAAAGTTGTGGCAATGGTACTTCGCATAAAGCAATAAAGTACTCGATTTCAACCAATACACGGTATTTGATTAAAGCTTCTTCAGAGAAAAAAGGTGCTAATGAAAGGGTTTTGCTTCTATATCTTCCGTCAATTGGCGATATAGCATTCAATTCGTTTAAAGTAGTCATTGTCATGTTGTTTGTTCGAAAGGTGCAAATATAAACAGAATTTGCGGATTTAACAGACAAAAGATCAAACACAGATTTCACAAATTTTCACGATTTGTAAAATTATTTTAATTTTATAAATAAGAATAAAATCAGTTTTACTAAAATTGACATAAAGGAAATCCAAAATCATTTGAATTAGTGAAAATTTGTGAAATCTGTGTTTAATCGTTCTCTTAATTCCGCAACTCCCTCTGAAGCAATTTTAGCGATAACTTCAACTTTATTTTGGATATTCGGAATCGCAATTGGCTTTGGATCAATATAGAAAACCGGTGTAATGCTATTAGTATAAGAAATTAGTCCGGCTGCAGGATATACTTGTAATGACGTTCCAATTACCGCAAAATAATCGGCAGTTTCTGTAATTTCAATTGCTTCTTCAAGTGCCGGAACATCTTCGCCAAACCAAACAATATGTGGTCGTAATTGATGTCCGTTTTCATCAAAATCCCCGGTATATAAGTCTTCGGTCCAATCAAGAATATGGTTTCTATTTTGAACACTTCTCACTTTTAATAATTCCCCATGTAAATGCAAAACCTTTGTGCTGCCGGCGCGCTCGTGTAAATCGTCAACATTTTGTGTAATAATATGAACATCAAAATCCTGTTCTAATTCGGCTAAAATTTTGTGACCCAAATTCGGTTCGACTTCTTTAAGCTGTTGGCGTCGTTTGTTGTAAAAATCTAAAACCAATTCCTGATTTTTGCGCCAGCCTTCTGGAGTTGCCACTTCCATCACATCATGACCTTCCCATAAACCATCGCTGTCACGAAAGGTTTTGATACCACTTTCAGCACTGATTCCGGCTCCGGTTAAAACAACTAGTTTCTTTTTCATTTTTTTAAATTTAATTCTTTACGGAATATACAGCGAAATTTATTCATATAGTAAATTGATGACATAGTTTTTTCTTACTTTTATATTCTAATTTTATCAAATGAAAAAGCTGTTTTTATTAATGCTGTTTTTAGTGAGCACGATTCTTTCTGCTCAAACCAAAAATAAAAATTTATTTTGCGCTGATAGTACAATAACTTCTTTTTCATTTGAGAAAGTAGCACCGACTTCCATTAGTGACTACAAAAAAATTCTTAACTCAATAGAAACATATTCGATTTATAATCCAAAACCTGGATTTGAGCCAACGAAGATAAAATCACGAGACTATTATTCTTTGACCAATACTAATAAATTGCTAAAAAGAGAAATGAGTAATATGGAACCAATGCCAATTTTTCCTGATCAGGAGAAACAGAAATCATTTGGACAAGCTATTTTTGAAGGTGTTGTAAATTCTATATTGGATTAAAAATGAAAATAAAGCAATCAATACATTTCTTTAAAATGTATTTTTGCGGGAAATAATATTAAAATGATTGATTTAGATTACCTTGCTTTTCTCGAAAATATATTAACTGACAATCGCAAAGAAAGATTTTTAAACGTCCTTGGAAATCGCACCAAACATTTTACAATTGCTGTAGAGGATGTTTTTCAGATGCACAATACAAGTGCCGTTATGCGCAGTTGTGAAGTTTTCGGAATTCAGGAATTGAATGTGATTGAACAGCGTTACGGAAAAAAAATCGATAAAGAAATTGCGATGGGAGCACAAAAATGGGTTGATATTAATCAATTTGATTCCATTACAACTTGTGTTTCTACTTTGAAAAATCAAGGTTACCAAATTATTGCAACAACACCGCATGAAAATGATTGTTTGTTGGAAGATTTCGATATTACAAAACCAAGTGCCTTATTTTTCGGAACTGAAAGAGATGGTTTATCAGAAGAAATTCTGCAAAAAGCAGATGGATTTCTTAAAATCCCGATGGTTGGTTTTACCGAGAGTTTGAATATTTCAGTTTCTGCTGCGATCATCATTCAAAACTTAACTAATAGATTAAGAAATTCAGATATCAAATGGCAATTATCCGAACAGGAAATTCTGGAAAAACGTTTGGCCTGGGCTAAAAGTTCAATTAAAGATATCAAACGAATTGAGGCACGATATTACGAGGAAAATCCAAGATAAAATACTAAGAGGCTAAGTTACTAAGTAGCTAAGAAAAAACTTAGAACCTTAGCAACTTAGAACCTCAGTACCTTATTTTACTTTCTTAAAAACAAAATAAATCCTACAATACAAACAATCAAAATGGTCAAAGCTGCCAGAACCATTGTTAAATCCCGAATGTTTTTCCCTGCCCAATCCATGAATAGAAATTTGTGAAGAATAGCAAACGAATAACCTTCAACCATATCAGAGCTTTTAATTTTAGCCGCTAATCTGGAAGTTCCAGTTTCTATGAAATATGTTGTTTTTTCCGGAGTATCATAAGCCAATTTTACAACAGGCAATCTCTTATTTACAAAGCCATATTCTCTGTTTTCAAAATCTGTTAAAACTTTTGATTCTAACAGTTTTGCATTTTCTAATGAAGTTTCAGGCTCGTCTAAACTCTCTACCATTTCGCAACAAGCAGCTTTTGGAGCTCCGTCTGTAAAATAATAGGCAAGAAACTCGGCATATTGAAGATCAATATTCGGAACAACTTTATTTGTTGTTGCATTGATATACACGACTTCTGATTTTTGATCCTCTTTTTTATTCCATTTCGAATTAGAATCGGCTTTTGGTTTTTTGAATTTTTCTTTTTCCAATAACTGACAACGGAAATACGTTGTGTAGTTTAAAGTAATAATACTTGCATTTTGAAAACGACTCCAGTCTAAATTCAAAGTATTGCTGGCTAAAGGAATTTCTTTGGTCTCAAAAGTTGGTTCGTAAACCATTTGAGATAAAGTGTACGGAGCCCACTTTGTAGTAGCGTGATATGCACCGCTAAAAGCAAATGTCAAAGTAAAAAGCGAAACCCAGATCCCGATTTGACGGTGGTATTTTCGAAGTCCCTTTTTGGGTTGTAAACTATCTGTTTTTTTGAATTGCTTCCACAATAAACCATAAATTAAAATTCCGCTTAAGGCAGAAAACCCAATGATGGATAATAAGAAAATCATGGTTATGATGCGGATACTGTTATTTGAAATTGCATCTACAAAAGACCAATTATGGAAAGTGTCAAAAAACCAAATAAACCATTGTCTTGAAGTTGGATTATAAGTCGCGAGTTTACTGGAAGAAGTTTCTACATAAACTTCCATAGTGTCAGGGCGATCAAAACTCAATTTGTAAACGGGCAAATAACGATTTACATATTTATATTGAGAGGTGAATTCAGTCACAACCTCACTCTTTTTTACAGCACTTTTTTGATCCTCTAAAAAATATCTTGAAAGCCATTCGGCATATTTTTGATCTCCATCTTCAAGTTTTTTTGCATTTGAAGCCTCAAAATATAACAGCTGGCCCAAAATCGTTTTTACCTGGTAATAAGTCGCATTGTTAAAAGTAACGATTCGGAAATTCTTGAATTGACTGATTTCATTTTTTTGTAAAACTTCCTGAATAGATAACTTTAGTTGATTTTTGTCAATTATTTGCTGTTCCAGTTTATCATGAGCGATCTCCGGTTTGAAAAAATGCGCCATAAACGGATGCATCAATCCCGATAGTGTCCAGAAAATTACCGGAATAATTGTAATCAAGCCAATTGTACGATGCCATTTGTACATGTGTTGCTTGATTTTCTTGACAATTTTAGAATCTTTCTTTTTAGACTTTTTCTCTTTTATTTCTTTACTCATATTCGTATTCTTATGATTTGTCTAGATATTATTTTTTTAATGAAAAATTATACTGGATTCCGAAAACGAAAGTTCTTGGTGCCGCTGCTGTATAAGTTGGCTGAGCGTTTGTTGTATTGGCTCTTGTAACGTTATAAGCGTATAATTTGTCTGTTAAATTAAGTACGTTTCCATAGATTTCAATTCCTTTCCATTGATAACCAATTCGGGCATTAAAAATATTATAACCGTCGTATTTTACCGTATTGATCTGATCCTGGTAATAGCTTCCTACAAGTTGCCATTCGACAGAAGTTCTTAGATTAGGAAGCCAGTTCGGGTAATAACTTAGCTCTGAGTTTCCAGACCATTTTGGAGCTGAAGGTATTTCTTTTCCATTTAGGTTCTGAACCGGATCAGATGGTTTGTCTGATAGTTTAAAATCGATATAAGTATGTTGTGCGTAAGTTCCGCCAAGGCGAAAGTTAATTTGTTTTGATGGTCTGTAGGTAGCTCCAAATTCAATTCCTTTATGACGTGTCTCTCCAGCCGAGCGATAATCAGTTGAATTATCTGCAAGTTTAATATTTAAAAGCTCGTTTTTTCCTTCCATATAATAAAGAGCGTAATCAAAATTTAATTTATTTTGAAGGAAAGAAAGCCATCCGCCAACTTCGTAATTGTTGAAAGTTGCAGGTTCTAGATTATAATAGAAATCAGCAGGAACGCCAGTTGTTCCGCCAGTTCCTGTTTTTGTTCTGAAAATAGAAGTAATTCCCGGAGGCGCAAAACCTTGTGAATAATTACCATAAAAACCGGCAAATTCAAACGGATTATAATTCGCACCGGCTTTAAAAGTCATTTTGTCATAAACTTTACTTCCTGTAGAATTATCTAAAGCATTGTCGTAATTGACTTTCATGTTGTCATAACGCCCGCCAACAGTAATAACTAATTTTTCTATCGGATTAAAACTTACTTGTGCATAACCGGCCGTATTGAAAATATCAGCAGTATAATCTGCTAATTTAGAATCTGGATGTTCTGCTATAATTTCATAAGAATCTACGGTTTGTTTTCCAGCTTCTCCAGGATTTAAATTGGCTTTCAAATCGATTACATATGCCCAATAGGTAACTGGAGAATAATCATATAAAGCTCCGGCAACAATTTTAGTATTTAAGAAATCGAATTTTTGAGTATGCTGGCCGATAGCACCATAACTTTTAAAGTTATTCGAATTAACTTCACCTTTTGCCGTTGTTGGATTTACAGTTGGGCTCCATTTTATTCCGTATGAAGGATTTTGTCCTAATTTATTATCACGTAAATAAGCCGTAATATAGCTGCTTGAATTCCCATTCCAATCGTGTTCTAAAGTTAATCGCGTACGTAAAGCATCAGATTTTCTATAAGTGAAATCTGTTGTGCTTTTGTACGTTCTGTTATTAAAAGCATCTTCATTGACACTTCCACTCATATCAGAATAATATTTGCCATACATGGTATTACTAATCAGTCGGGTAGAAGGAGAGATGTTGTAGTCGATTCTCGCATTCAGATTGTCCTTGTTATAATCAGAATACGTCATCCAGCCATTTTCCTGCAAACTTGAAATTCCGGCAATATGAAAACCAACTTTTCCGATCGTGGCACCGCCGGCAGCCTGAAATCTTCTATAACCGTAATTATCAGCCTGAACGCCAAATTTAAATTCAGGATCAACAGGTGGTTTTACTGAAATTAAATTAATAGTTCCGCCAACTGCTTCGGGCCCATATAAAGAAGAAACCGGTCCTTTTACCACTTCTATGCTTTGTAAATTATATTGATTGATTTCCAGTAAAGCATTGTGATTGAAAATTCCCATTGGGCGAATTGGTAAGCCATCTTCCAAATACAAATAATAGGCATTGGTTGTCATTGGTTGGCGAATCGACATCATATGCTGTTCGTTCCCTAAATTAACCATTAAAACTCCAGGCGTTTTATTGATGATTTCGTAGACTGCTGTTGCTTTGGTTTCATTGATCGTTTTTGCGGTTATTTTACTAATTGCAACAGGAGTTTCCTTGCGAATAGTTGCAGTACGATTGGCAGTTATAAAAACGTTTTCTAATTCTTGAGATTTTGTTGTGTCTTGCTTCACTTCATTTTGAGCAAAAACACATTGCCCTATAATGAGTAGGGTAAAATATATTTTTTTCATTTTAAATTATATAAATTTTAAAAAGTAACAGGTGTTTTTCCTGACATACAGACAAGAAAAAAATCTTTTCAATTTTCAAAGTTGAAAAGTGTAACTAAAATTTATATAAAATAGGATGGAGGGTGAAAAGTACTGTTGGAAACCGAAATTGGTTTTCCATCAAAAGAAGCAAAAAGTTTCGCTGCAGATTCGATAGGGGTTACTAATTTAAAATTAGCTGTTGCCGTGTTCTGAATGTAAACAACTTCTACTTTTTCTTTTAGATTGTTTTGCATTCTTTTTTCGTTGTCAGCGTATTTCTTCAAACTTTTTTGAAGTTCACATCGACCGTTACAAGAATTAAAAACCATTTTTCTTTGTACACAGATGGTTTTTGAGATTTCTTCCTGATTTAATTTGAATGAGGTATAAACAAAGAAACTTCCAAAAGAAGGAAGTAAAAGCATGCAGGAAAGAAATATAATTAAAATTCGCTTCAAAGCTTTGTTTGTTGTTTACGCTGGCAAAAATACAGTTTATTCGTTTTAGAAAGAATTTTTTTTGGAGTTTTCCGAAAAAAGTTTCCAAATCTCAGTTTTCAGTCACAGATTGAAACTAAAAACTATTTTAAAAGACAAAACCCGACAGGCTTTAAAACCTGTCGGGTTTGATGTATATAAATTTAGAATACCAGTCTGTAAACTGTGACTGAAAACTGCGACTTATTTAACAAGAACCCATTCGCCATTAGCGATTAAAGATTCTGCTTTTTTAAATTTCATTGTTTCAGTTTTACCTGTGGCAACTTCCTGAACTGTTACAGTATCATTACGGTTGATTTTTGGCATATCTCTCACAATTGTTTCAGTAACCTGACGTTGTTGTGTTTCTCCAGCTTCGCGATTGATGTCTTCGCTGTTCGGAATTTCATCTTTGCTTAATTTGAAGTTTTCTTTTTGACGAACTTCTCTTGCTTCGTGAATTTCAGGAACGTTTTGAGCTGGTAAATCACCTTTAAATAAGAATGAAATTACTTCTTTGTTAACGTTTTCCAACATTCCTCTAAACAAGTTGAAAGCTTCTAATTTGTAGATAAGCAATGGATCTTTTTGTTCGTGAACAGCCAATTGAACAGATTGTTTCAATTCGTCCATTTTACGTAAATGTTTTTTCCATGCCTCATCAACGATAGAAAGTGTAATGTTTTTCTCGAAATCAGCAATTAATTGAGCACCTTCGCTATCGTAAGCTTTTTTCAAATCTGTAACTACATTCAAAGTTTTGATTCCGTCAGTAAATGGAACTACGATACGCTCAAAATGATTGTTTGGCTCTTCGTAAACACCTTTAATGATTGGGAAAGCTTCTCTTGCACTTCTTTCTGTTTTCTCCGTATAGAAAGCCAGAGTCTCTTTGTATATTTTTCCTGTAATTTCGATATCAGTTAATTTCTGGAAATCAGCTTCTGAAATTGGAGAAGTGATAGAGAAATAACGGATTAAATCAAATTCGAAATTTTTGAAATCGTTAGCTGGCTTAGTTTGGCTTACTATTAATTCGCAAGTATCATAAAGCATATTCGCGATATCCAGTTTCAAACGCTCACCAAATAAGGCGTGACGACGACGTTTGTAAACTACTTCACGTTGTGAGTTCATAACGTCATCATATTCTAATAAACGTTTACGAACACCAAAGTTGTTTTCTTCTACTTTTTTCTGAGCACGTTCGATAGATTTAGTCATCATAGAATGCTGAATAACTTCACCTTCTTGAAGTCCCATTCTGTCCATAACTTTAGCAACTCTTTCAGAACCAAATAAACGCATTAAGTTGTCTTCAAGAGAAACATAGAATTGAGAACTTCCCGGATCTCCCTGACGTCCTGCACGACCACGTAACTGTCTGTCAACACGACGAGAATCATGACGCTCTGTACCCACGATTGCTAAACCTCCGGCAGCTTTAACTTCTGGAGACAATTTAATATCGGTACCACGACCAGCCATGTTTGTTGCAATGGTTACAACTCCGGCTTTACCTGCTTCTTCTACAATTTGAGCCTCTTGTTTGTGCATTTTAGCATTCAAAACGTTATGTGTAACGCCTCTCATTTTCAACATACGGCTTAATAATTCTGAAATCTCTACAGAAGTTGTTCCAATTAATACTGGTCTTCCTGCTTTTGATAATTCAGTAACATCTTCAATTACAGCGTTGAATTTCTCACGTGTTGTTTTGTAGATATAATCTTCTTTGTCTTGTCTTGAAATGGCACGGTTGGTTGGAATTTCAACAACATCCAATTTATAAATCTGCCATAACTCTCCAGCTTCTGTAACCGCTGTACCTGTCATACCACCTAATTTGCTGTACATTCTGAAATAATTCTGTAATGTAACAGTTGCAAAAGTTTGTGTAGCAGCTTCGATTTTTACATTTTCTTTCGCTTCGATCGCCTGGTGTAATCCGTCAGAATAACGACGACCGTCCATGATACGACCTGTTTGCTCATCGACAATCATAATTTTGTTGTCCATGATCACATATTCTACATCTTTTTCAAAAAGAGCATATGCTTTTAAAAGTTGAGTTAAAGTGTGAATACGCTCACTTTTTACTCCGAAATCCTGGAATAATCTTTCTTTAGCTTCTGCTTCAGCATCCTTGTCCAGTTTTTGTTTTTCGATAGTAGCAATTTCAGTTCCGATATCCGGAAGTACGAAAAAGTCAGCATCAGTATCTCCTGAAAGGTATTTAATACCGTTATCAGTCAATTCAACCTGATTGTTTTTTTCTTCAATTACAAAATACAAAGCTTCGTCCACTTTATGCATTTCGCGATTGTTATCCTGCATGTATTGATTTTCAGTTTTTTGAAGCAATTGTTTAATTCCTTCTTCACTCAAAAATTTAATTAATGCTTTATTTTTAGGTAAACTTCTGTAAGCTCTTAATAATAAGAAACCACCTTCTTTAGTATTTCCGTCTTTGATTAATTTTTTAGCTTCAGCTAAGAAACCATTCGCTAACTGACGTTGTTGTGCTACTAAGTTTTCAATTTTTGGCTTCAACTCATTAAACTCGTGACGATCTCCTTGAGGAACCGGTCCTGAAATAATAAGTGGCGTTCTTGCATCGTCAATCAATACAGAATCGACCTCATCGACAATAGCGTAATTGTGTTTTCTTTGAACCAAATCATTTGGCGAATGTGCCATGTTATCTCTTAAATAGTCAAAACCAAATTCGTTGTTGGTTCCGTAAGTGATATCTGCGTCGTATGCTTTTTTTCTTTGTTCTGTACTTGGCTGGTGATTATCAATACAATCAACAGTTAAACCGTGGAATTCGAATAATGGTGCTTTCCATGTACTATCACGTTTTGCCAAATAATCATTCACAGTTACTAAGTGAACTCCGTTTCCAGTTAAGGCGTTTAAGTAAAGTGGAAGCGTAGCAACCAAAGTTTTACCTTCACCTGTTTGCATTTCAGCAACTTTACCTTCGTGCAAAACCATACCACCAATCAACTGAACATCATAATGAATCATGTCCCAGGTAATTTCTTTACCAGCGGCATTCCATTTATTAGCCCATGTAGCCTTGTCACCCTCAATAGTAACATATGTTTTTGTAGCTGAAAATTCGCGGTCTTTTGGAGTTGCAGTAACTTCAATAAAAGAATTGTCTTTAAAACGACGTGCCGTTTCTTTAACTACAGAGAATGCTTCCGGAAGAATTTCCAATAAAGTTTTCTCTGAGATTTCGTAAGCTTCTTTTTCAAGAGCATCAATAGCATCATAAAGATCTTCTCTTTTGTCGATGTCTTCAATGTTTTCTACTTCCGCTTTAAGCGTAGCAATTTTAGCATCTTTATCAGCTCTGGCTTCTTTTATTTTTTCTTTAAAATAAACGGTTCTTGCTCTCAATTCGTCGTGAGACAAACTCATTAAGCTAGTTTCGAATGTTTTAATTTTGTTTAAATAAGGTTGTAAAGCTTTGACATCTTTCTGTGATTTATCACCTACAAAGACTTTAATAATACTGTTTATGAAACTCATGATTTATTGTATTTCTATTATATGTAAATGTTGTATTTTGAACCAAAAAAAAAGCCTCTGTGATGAGACTTTTTCCTTTGGTTTATTTTTTAATATTCATCCTCATTCCAAAGATAATCTTCGTCTGTTGGATAATCAGGCCAAATTTCTTCCATTGATTCATATATCTCTCCTTCATCTTCAATTGACTGAAGGTTTTCTACTACTTCTAATGGAGCACCAGCTCTAATAGCGTAGTCAATAAGTTCGTCTTTGTTAGCAGGCCATGGCGCATCACTTAAATAAGATGCTAATTCTAATGTCCAATACATCTGTTATCTGTTTAGTTTGTGCAAAAATAAATTTTTTACTGAAAAAGACAAGTAAATTTTGATTT
>Ga0247813_10000181_pt1 | contig 73054 bp, 70 predicted proteins | sample UWRJL169409C1_FD_180719 | JGI IMG/M metagenome (GOLD analysis project Ga0247813, IMG submission 180719) | Plant litter microbial communities from Arlington Agricultural Research Station in Wisconsin, United States - UWRJ-L169-409C-1 | ecosystem: Environmental > Terrestrial > Plant litter >... | reverse complement strand
CAAGATTCATATGTCCCACTTCGCTGTTTCCCATCTGTCCCTCAGGTAAACCTACGTTTAATCCATCGGTACGAAGTTGAGCGCTTGGGTAATTTTTGTAAAGACTGTTTATAAAAGGAACATTTGCATTGTCTATTGCGGATACTTTAGGGTCAGGAGATTTCCCCCAACCATCTAAAATCATAAGGATAACTTTTTTGTTCATTACTTTTTGTTTTGTACAAAGATAAGCCATTTCTAAAATGTGCAAAGAAAGCAATGTTACATTTATGTTTAATAAAATGAAGTATGTGAAAAAATAATAATTTAATTAAAGAAGCACTTATTTTTTAAAATTAATTCACACTACGCTCTCTTTCTGAGCTTATTTTTGACAGCATTATAATCAATAAAATATTTGACACTTATTGAAAATACATGTTTTAAGGCATCATTATTCAGTAAAGCAGTTACATTGTCTTTATAATCCTTGTCGATGATACGTTCAAAATTGTCAGCACTGTTTCGGTATAAAACCGAAACCTGACTTCCCGGCGCGAACCACCACGAATAAGATAAATCTGCATTCCAGGAATAAAAGCTTGAATTTTTATTTTCAGTATATTGAGGATAAGGCGTCAAGGTTCCGTCTTGCTGAAGGTCAAGAATGTCTTTATTTTCGGCATACGACCAATATTGTCTCAGCGATAAATTGAACGTCATGGCGCTGTTTAAAGCGTACTTTCCGGTAATTGTATTAGAATATGTTATGACATTTCTATTGGCAAACACAATAGTATTAGGAGTGCTTTCATTGTCGTCGCCGTCTACATTGTCGATATAACCTTTATTGTTGTTTTTTCTAAAATAACTAAAAGTATAGATCATTAAAAGTTTGTCATTAAAACGATATCTCGGGGAAATATCTGTACCGTATGCCATTCGTCCCGGTTCGTCAGCAATAGCGATTGACGGATTTATATCAATAGCAAATTTATGGTTGTAGTTGGTAGAAATACTTCCCCAGGCTTCCATTCTCCTTGGAATAATAACGTAGCGATTTTCAGCTCTTGGTTCGTAGTAATCATGAGAAAGTAAAGGAAATAATGTAAATCCCGCACCGTAATAATTATTTTTTACCGTACTCAGGTTTACATTTGCATTAATGCTGTTGTCCTGTACTTTTCCTGATTCTTTATTAAATTCGGCATACATATTATAGTTAATCCTGAAACTATTGAAAAGCTTAGTTGGATTTAGAATTCTATAATTACCATTTCCGTAAAAGTTATAATAATTAGTATAAAAATTGATTCCAAGGTCATTTGGGTCATAACCTTTTGTAACAAAATCAGAACCTACACTGTAGCGGTATTTTCCACTGGTTTCAGCAAAACCAATAGTCGAATAAATACCCGTTTTATCTTCGGTCAAATTGATGGTGCTGTACTTAATATTTCCAGATAAATTATAAGTATTTGCTTTTGTGTTTAAATCCCACGCTAAACCAGATACATTGGCATCTCTATAATGCCCGTTTCTGGTAACGTTAGTATTTATAAAGGTTACCGAAGAATTTTTTCTAAAACGCTGATCTAAAACCAATACATTATAATTGGTTAGTGGTTCCGTCACTACTTTTCTTGTTTCTCCTGAAAGGGTATCTTTTACTGTAGCATAAGTTTTTTCGGTAACGGCATTTAAAATCCCAATACCTAATCCTTTTTTGGTTCTTCCTGAAACTTTCAAGGCATTAATAAGGTTAACGTTCTGCACGGTTTCAATTACTTCTTCATTAGCATTTAATTCCGGATCTACTGAAGGTGCGCCTCCAATTCTTCTGGAGTAAAAAATATTCCCTTTATTAAATAAATCGGTTCCTTCTGTAAAAAAAGACCTGTTTTCGTTGAATTGTTGTTCAAACGGACTCAAATTCAAAATTTGATCGTCATACTTTGTTTGACCAAAGTCAGGTACCAGAATCGCATCGAGCGTAAAGGCATCGTTAATTCCGTATTTAATATCCATTCCGCCTTTCATAGTGCCATAGGTCTTTTGTCCGTCTGCGGCATTCAGGTAATAGGAAGCATATGGCATGAAAAATAAGCGAGTAGGAGGTTTTATGTTTTCAATTCCTTCAAGAGCACCATTTTGTTGTGTAAATGTCCCTATTTTCGTGTCAATCAAATTCCACGTATATTTTCTTCGATCTCTTTTTACTTCTCTAAAAAAATTAATTCCCCATGTCTGTTTGTTTTCTGCAGAGAAACGTAAAGCGGCATATGGAATTTTAATCTCCACAATCCAGCCTTTATCGGTTATTCTTGCTTTACTAATCCATACAGCATCCCAGGAATAATCTTCGCCAATGGCATCTGTCATAATACAATCTCCCTGAACATCGGCGGCAGAAACAAAAAACTCAAAATTTTGTTGGCCATCGTTAAAACCATTTATAAAAACACCAAAAATATCAGCGGTGCCAAAATTATCTCGCTGCGATATTTCTCTTAAAATTCTGTTCGGTTCGTCATCATACATCATGGCGCCAATATAAATAGCGTCATTATTGTATATAACTTTAATTTCTGTTTTTTGAGATTCCGGAATTGGTTTTCCGTTGTCAGGTTCAAACATGATAAAATCAGTGGCAACAGGTACGTTTTCCCAAGCAGCCTCGTCGAGTTTTCCATCAATAGAAATAGCTTGCTCGGTTGATTGTGCCTGAAGGGTTTTCTTCTGGCTGTAGCCGAAAGAGACGAAGAAAAGAAAATAAAGGAAAACTATTTTTTTCATTGTAAATTATGGGGGATGCGTGAGATAATATAGACATTCAAAACAGTTAAATGTTACACTTTAAAAGCTGAAAATTATATCTTTTCAATATTGTAAGTATATCGCTACGTAATAAAAGTTAAAATAATGCGCAAAAATAGGATTTTTACTTCAATATCATAATTTTTTGTTTTTGATCTGTTAAAATTTAAACAAAACATGCCTGATTTACAGAGATTTATTTTGTGCGGGATATTTTTTTTATACTTTTGTCAAGCCCAAGTTTTTTATTAACCTAAAGAAATTCAATGATTTACAAAATTTATCCCCTGCTAGTGTTTTTGTTATTATCTTTTGGTAAAGATTCAAAAAGCACTCCCGAAACTAAAACAGAAGCAACTAAAAGCATTGCTAAAGTTGAAAAACTTACAGTCGAAGCCAAAATTGAAGGTGTATATAATGCATTGAATCCTAACAATTATCAGTTGCCTGAACTTAAAACTTTTTCTGAAGCCTTAAAAGGATTTTATTTATTAAAAGAAAAAGGTAAAGTTCAAAAAGATATCCTAACATTGATTGATTTCAGTTTGTCATCCAATACCAAACGCCTTTGGGTAATTGATTTGGCAACAAATACTATTTTGTTTCAATCTTTAGTTGCTCATGGAAGAAATACAGGTGAAGAATATGCATCTGCTTTTTCAAACAATAATTCATCTTTTAAAAGCAGTCTTGGTTTTTATGCTACAGGCGAGATTTATCAGGGAAAGCATGGAGCTTCATTACGCTTAGACGGGTTAGAACGAGGTTATAACAATAATGCCCGCGAAAGGGGAGTTGTTATGCACGGAGCAGATTATGTTTCTGAATCTTTTATCAGAAATCATAAAAGGCTTGGCAGAAGCCAGGGTTGTCCTGCGTTACCAGTTGAATTGACCGGAAAAATAATTCAGATTATTAAAGATAAATCGTGTTTGTACATCTATCATCCTTCAAGAGGTTTTGCGATGGAAGAAAAACTAATTTCTTAGTTTAGCATACAAATCTGAATCTAAATTATAAATATCAGCTCTGAAAATGAGCTGATTTTTTTTGCTCCATGCCGTCCAGTACCATTGGTATAAAGCATATTTTTTTGTTATTCTGATGTTGATAGTTTTTTGGGTTTCAATAATTGAATCGATTTTTTCTTTAGGCCAATTTGTCGAAATGCTGTCATTTAAAATATGCTCTGCAAGTTCTAACGGATTTTCAATACGAACACAGCCCGAGCTCAACGAACGATTATTTCTTCCAAAAATATTACGATGATTGGTGTCGTGCAAATATACGCTATGATGATTTGGGAATAGAATCTTCATTAGTCCTAACGAATTATTATACCCCGGACTTTGGACATATTTGTACTTCCCAGGATTGTTTTCGTTCCAGTTATTTGGATCAACTTCATGACCCATGGTGTCATATATAGTAATGTTTTTATTCTTTAAATAATTACGATTACGCTTCATGGCAGGAACTACATCTTCTTTTAAAATGGTCGGAGGAACAGTCCATGTTGGATTGAAAACAACTGTTTTTAATACCGAAGTTATAATAGGTGTTTTTCTTTTGCTTGTTCCAACAACAATATTACGTACCAAAGTAGTGTCTTGGTTTTCAACTACGTTTAGGCTGTAATTCGGAATATTGATAATGAAATAGTTTTCTGCAAAATCATTATACCAACGCCAACGTTCTAGATTGGCAATAATTTGGTGTTTTCTCTTTTCCTTAGAGTAATTCAGGGCACTTATTGTTCCTTGTCCAATTACTCCATCAGCAGCTAAACCATGTCTCTCCTGGAATCTTTTTACGGCTTCAAATGTTTTTTGGTCGTAAGTAGTTCCTAAACTGTCTTTTTCACTCATGTCATCCCAAAACAAAAGCCTTTTTTTAATATTGATTAAAGCTGGATTGTTGTCGTTTAAAGATATTTTTTTTGTCAAAGAATCAAGAGTAATCATTTTGATATCATCCTCTGGAAAAGTATCAATAATTTCAAGCGCTTTTAAAAGCTGCTTGTAGGTTTCTGATTTTGGCTGGATATTGTCAACGATGCTGTCTAGTTTGTTTTTGTTGAATGCTTCTATTAGAATACTATTAATGTCGAGTTTTTTTTCTGCGAGGTCCCAATCCGTATATAATTTTTTAGGATCTAATTTGCCTTTGAACAAATGATTGAGATATAATTCAAAATTATAAGTAAGCAGGATATCATAAGTAGCTAATTCTTTATCATTAAGTTTGCTGATTCTTTTTTCGAATTTTTCGAGTGTTGCTGCTTTGTAATCGTCAGGATCTAATCCAAGTTTTTCTGAATTTTTTAATTGAGATAAAACATAGGTCCTTTTTTTTAGATTTCCCCAAACAGTAGTATTGTTTGAAGAATTGTAAAATTCACGAAGGGTTTTGCTTTTAAAAACCCCAATTAAGGCGGTATCTATAGAAACCTTTCTTTCATCTGTTAATATAATTTCCGGTGGCGGAACAGTTTTTTTTACAGGAATGATTTTCGGTTCTTCCTTTTTACAACTTATAAAAGCGCATGCAATTAAAAGAAAATAAAGTTTCTTCATTTTATAATTTTTTAAACATTAAAGAATGTTCACCAACATCTTTGATGTCAAATGGTTCTCCAATTGTCTGATAATTCATTTTTTTGTAAAATCCAACGGCAGCCGTTCGTGCGTTGAACCAAATTAAGTCAACATTGTTTTTTGTGCAGTATGCTTCGCAATATTTCACTAAAGCTTCACCAAAACCTTTTTTCTGATGTGTTTCCAAAACTGCCATTCCACGAATTTGCGCCTGATTATTGTCGGCAAATATAATGTTACATTGATCAAATAGTGATATAATTCCTGTTAAATTATTATTTTCAAATAATCCAAAATGATGTGTTGTCTCTAAATCATCTCCTTCAAAGATACAACTTTCTATAGGTTTTCCTTTTCTGAGAACAGGTTGCCGAACGATATAAGTTTCTTTTGACGGTATTTCTTTAATTTGAATCATAATTATGAAAAATAATTGGCTCTATAACTTTTTAGTTTTAAATAGGTTATAAGAAATTGTTGATTTTAATTGATTTTTTTTAAAAAAAAGCTTGTTTTGAACTGAACTTATTTTTTATATTTGCACCAGTAATGCGAAAGTAGCTCAGTTGGTAGAGCTCCAGCCTTCCAAGCTGGTTGTCGCGAGTTCGAGCCTCGTCTTTCGCTCTAAAAAACCGGAACTTAATTGTTTCGGTTTTTTTATCAAAGTTGAATAATTATTGATTTTTATTTTTTTAAATGATTTAATTATTTATATTTGCACCCTGTTAATGCGAAAGTAGCTCAGTTGGTAGAGCTCCAGCCTTCCAAGCTGGTTGTCGCGAGTTCGAGCCTCGTCTTTCGCTCTTCAAAATCCTCAAACAATTTGTTTGGGGATTTTTTTTGTTTTATGCTAATGTAAATCCATTTTTTAAATTCCAAATTTCAGGTGTAACACAAGATTTGGAATTTAAAAATTAGAATTTTATTTTAAGTCGCTCAAATCGCTTTCTGTTTCCAATTCTACCGCAACTTGGTTTTGTTTGAATAAACGCGCAGTGAGATTTCCTTTTAAGGTGATTTTGTCGTCCTTTACTTCAAGCCAGCTACCTTCTCGTAGACCCAAAACCGGGATCGCGTTAAAAGCATGAAATTCCTTAATTCTGGTTTCACGTGTTTCACCCATATGTTTAGATTGTAAATCCGGATCAAGGTAATGTGGATTCAAATTAAAAGGAATTAATCCTAAAGTTTGAAAACTTGGTGGATAAATAATAGGCATATCGTTGGTGGTTTGCATTGATAAACCACAAATATTACTTCCGGCACTTGTTCCTAAATAAGGTGTTCCACTTTTTACAGTTTCAGAAAGAAGCTGCATAATGTTCTGCTTGTACAATTGAGTAACCAATAAAAAAGTATTTCCGCCACCCGTAAATATTCCTTCTGCATTTTTTATTGCATCTGCTGCATTTTCAAACTCATGAATTCCTTTTACTGAAATGTTAATAGGTTCAAATACCTGTGCCACTTTTTCGGTATAATCGTTATGCGAAATTCCGCCAGGACGTGCGAAAGGAATAAATAAAATGCTTTTGCAATTTTTAAAATGTTCTTTTAAAGTAGGTAATAAATACTCTAAATAACTGCCCTCATGAAGGGTAGAGGTGCTGGCAATAATTATGCTTTTCATAAATTTTGTACTCATATTGTTTAGGTTAAAGGTATTAAAAACTCTTTTTTAGCACTAGCAAAGGAGGGTTTAATTAACATATTTTTACCAAGACGTTAATACTAATTTTGGAACACATTAAGATATTTTTACACTTTTAACGGTAATTCTAATTTTTTCATTTTGATCAACAAAATTTTATGTGTTTTAGTTGTTGTTTTGAGTCAAAGCTCGTGGTCTCAAAATCAGGATCGTTCTGTGATAAGCGGAAAAATCATCGCAAACACAAATGACCTTGAAGGGGTCTATGTAGTAAATGCTCAAACTGAAGTTACTGTAATTACCAATGCTGATGGTACTTTTTCAATTATGGCTAATCCTGGTGATACGTTAGTTTTTTCTTCAATACAATTTAAAGAAAACCGTATTCTGTTAACTGCTGAAAATTTTACCGATCTAAACTTTACTGTGAAATTAAGTATGGTAATGCATCAATTGCAGGAAGTAATTGTAAAACGATATGATAATATTAATGCCAGAGATTTAGGAATTGTCTCTTCTAATCAAAAAACGTATACCGAAGCAGAAAGAAAATTAAAAACATCTACAGACTTAAATGCTCAGGTAGGACTGGGAGGCTCAATTTCTTTGGATCCGTTGTTGAATGTTTTTTCGGGCCGTTCTGCAATGTTGAAAAAAGAACTGGCTGTTGAAAAAAAGGAGTTTTTCATGAAGCTTTTAGAAAATATGTTTACTCTTGATCATTTTGTGAACAGACTAAAAATCCCGACTGATTATGTAAAAGGTTTTGAATATTTTGCTGTAGAAAATGACAGATTTACGGTGATTTTAAATTCAAAAAACAAAACTTCAACAGAATTTTTATTAGGCGAATTGGCCGTTAAATACAAAGAAATATTAGCCGGTGAAAACAAATAATACTCTATCCGTACTTTTATTATGGATCTCTCAGATTTCATTTGGCCAAACTTCTGGTGCCAAAGAAATTTTGGGGCAGGTATTTCAGGATTCTACTTTGGTTGAAGAAGTGAATATTATTAATACTACAACTCAAAGTACAACAATAACAAATGTAAATGGCATGTTTTCAATTGTTGCTAAGGAAGGTGATGTTTTAGTTTTTTCTTCTGTTAATTTAGAGCCTGTGAAACGCAGAATTACTACGACGGACTTAAATTCTGTTTCAATTCAGATAAAAATGATGCCGAAGCAAATAGAGTTGAAGGAGGTTATTGTAAATGAAAATGCTAATATTACTACCGAAAAGCTTGGGATAGTTCCGCATGGGCAAAAAACGTACACTCCTGCTGAAAGAAAACTTGCAACAGCAGGAGATTTTAAACCTATCTCATTATTGGGTTTATTAGGTGGGTCGATGCCTTTGGATCCTCTTATTAATAAAATCAATGGTAGGACTAAAAAATTAAAGGAATTAATTAAGGTAGAGAAAAAAGAACTTAATATTGAAAAATTAGGCTACTTATATGAAGATGGATACTTTGTTGATTATTTTAAAATACCGAGGGAATATATTTCAGGATTTAAGTTTTTTGTTGTTGAAAATCAACAAGTAACGTTTCTTTTAAAAGAAAATGATAAAGATAAATTAACGCTTTTACTGAGTGAATTGGCTTTGGAATACAATGATATAATTTCAAATGAAGATAAATAAAACAATATTGTTTCTTTTTTTATTTTTGGCTCAAATTTCATTTGGCCAAACTTCTGGTGCTAAAGAAATTTTGGGGCAGGTATTTGAACAGTCGTCTTTCGCCGAAGGTGTGAATATTATTAATAATGCCACTCAAATTACTACAGTAACAGATGCAAGTGGAATGTTTTCAATTGCAGTGAAAGAAGGTGATGTCCTGGTTTTTTCTTCTGTCAATTTAGAGCCTCTTAAGCATAGAATTACGGTTGATGATTTGAATTTGTCTTCACTTGTAATAAAAATGACGGCCAAGCAAATAGAATTAAAAGAAGTTGTTATAAATGAAAATACAGGTATTAACGCTGAAAATCTGGGTATTGTTCCGCATGGACAAAAGACGTATACACCGGCCGAAAGAAAGTTGTATACAGCTAAGTCTACTTCGGTTGATAAATTAATAAATGCAATTTCAGGACGTACTTCTATGTTAAAAAAAGAGGTAAAAGTTGAGAAAAAAGAGATGCTTTTCCGTAAATTAGAATATCTTTTTGAGGAAAATTATTATATCGATAGGTTAAGAATTTCACCAGAAGATATTAAAGGATTTCAATTATATTGTGTAGAGGATTCTGAATTTGCCGTATCTTTGAATACTAAGAACAAAACAATGAGTATGTTTTTAATAACCGAATTAGCCAGAAAGTATCTAAAAATCCTCGAAAATGAAAAATAGCCTAAGAGTACTCGTTTTGTGTTTATTTTGTCAAATCTCATTTGGACAAAATGGAACAAGAAAGCCATTACACGGACAAGTAACCAATAAATCACTTGCTATAGAGAGTGGTTATGTAATGAATATTAATGCCAATGTCAGAACGTTTATAGGTCCTGGAGGCTTATTTGATATTATGGCAAAAGCCAAAGATACTTTACTGTTTACGGGAATGGCATTTCAGTCCAGAAAAATTGTTTTAACAGAAAATGATTGTGCGCAAATCTTATTCACTGTTTCCTTAGATTTGGTAAATAACCAGCTTAAAGAAGTTTTAGTGCATAAAGATTTGAAAGTGAAATCCTTGGGAGGCGGCTCGCAGCAATATGTTGATATGCAGTTTGAAGATGACAAACAATCTACAGCGAAAAATACAGCGATGTACTCCGACCAAACTATTAAATATGGAACTGATTTTGTTCGAATATTTAAGGATGTTAAAAAACTCTTGCGAAAAAATGACGATGTAAAAGAAGAGGTTATTAGTGATATTGCATTTGCAGCATATGCCCGAGATAATTTTACTCCTGATTTTTTTAATAAGACATTAGACTTAAAAGATGATGAGGTAGAGTTATTTTTAATGTACTGTTCTAATGATCCTGAATCTAAGAGATATTTAAAACCAGATGATAAATTTCAATTAATCGAATTTATGATTAATAAAAACAAAGACTTCAAGAATATTACTGTTTCCAAAAATGAGAAATAAATTTTTTTTACCCTTAATTGGGATTTTATTTTTATCGTTATCATCTTTTGCCTTCCATAAATTTTATATGGGCGTTTTTCAGGTTAATTATGCAGCCGAGAAAAAGATGATTCAAATTACATCCCGCATTTTTATTGATGATTTGAATAACGGAATGGAAAAGAAATATCATAAAAAGACTTTTGTTGGAACAGATAAAGAGACGCCGGAAGATGTTGAATTGTTGAAAAAATATCTTTCAGAAAATTTTACAATTAAAATAAATGGTCAGCCAAAAGTGATTAATTTTTTATCTAAAGAAATCGAATCTGATGATGTTTTGGTTTGTTATTCCCGAATAAAAGATGTAGATAAATTTAAGGCACTTGAAATCTCTAATGCAATTTTAGTAGATTGGAATGCTGAGCAACAAAACATTACACATATTTCAGCATTTGGCACAAAAAAGAGTGTACTCTTTACAGAATCTTCAAGGAAAGAAGTGTTAAAGTATTAATGAATAGGTATAATTATCAATTTAATTGTTATTTTCACACCCTGATAAAATTACCTATTACATTTTATGAAAAAACTTTCATTATTATTAATTTTTCCAGCTTTGTTAATGGCTCAGGAAAAAAATACCACAGTTGCCCCGAAACAACAAGGTAAGTACGATACAAATAAATTCAGTCAAATGTATGATTTGCTGGCAACTCCTAATATGTTTCGTACAGCGTCGGGAGCACCGGGTCCGGCTTATTATCAACAACAGGCCGATTATAAAATTGACATTGAATTAGATGATAAAAATTCAAAGTTAAGCGGATCTGAAGTGATTACATATTCAAATAATTCTCCGGATAGTCTGGAATATTTATGGATTCAGTTAGATCAAAATCAGGCTAAAGCTAACACGCAGTCATCATTGGCTGACAGCGAAAAAATTAATCAGGTATTACCCCTAGATGGTTTTTCAGGCAAATATTTGAAGAAGGATCTGGAGCGCGGTTTTAATATTGAACAGGTAAAAGACGCAAAAGGAAATCCAATGTCATATACAATCAACGAAACGATGATGCGTATTAATTTGACAACTCCTTTAAAACCAGGTGAGAAAATTTCTTTGGCTATAAAATGGTGGTATAACATCAATAATTATAGAAAAGAAGGCGGGCGTTCTGGTTACGAATTATTCGAAAAAGACGGAAATAAATTATATGTAATTGCGCAATTCTACCCAAGAATGGCAGTTTACAACGATGTTGAAGGATGGCAAAATATGCAATTCTGGGGAAGCGGAGAGTTTGCTCTTCCCTTCGGAAACTTTGATGTAAATATTACTGTTCCTGCTGATCACGTTATTGATGCAACAGGAGAATTAACAAACAGAGCTGAAGTTTTTACTGCTGAACAGGTAAAACGTTACGAACAAGCTCAAAAATCATTTGATAAGCCAGTTGTAATTGTTACTCAGGCAGAAGCAGAAGCAGCTGAAAAAGGCTTTTCTGAAAAGAAAAAAACATGGAAATTTAGTGCTAAAAACGTACGTGATTTCGGTATTGCTTCTTCAAGAAAATTCATTTACGATGCAATGGCTGTAAAATTAGGTGGTAAAATTGTTATGGCAGAATCTGTTTATCCTAAAGAAGCAAATCCGCTTTGGGGAGAAACTTCTACAATGACAGTTGCTCATACTTTAAAAAGTTATTCTTCTCATACGTTTGATTATCCTTATCCAAAAGCAGTTTCAGTTTCGGCTGAAGATCAGGGAATGGAATATCCGATGATTTGTTGGAATTTTGGACGCCCTGATGAAAATGGCGTTACTAGCGAACAAGTTAAAAACGGAATGATTGGTGTTGTAATTCACGAAGTGGGTCATACTTTCTTCCCGATGATTGTAAACTCTGATGAGCGTCAATGGACGTGGATGGATGAAGGTTTAAACTCATTTTTAGAGTATTTGGCAGAACAAGAATTAGATCCAAAATTCCCTTCAAGACGCGGTCCTGCAAAGAATATTGTTCCTTATATGAGCGGAGATCAAAAGTTCTTAGAGCCAATTATGTCTAACTCTGAAACAATTGCGCAATTTGGTAACAATGCTTACGGAAAGCCAGCGACAGGTCTTAATATTTTGAGAGAGGTAGTTATGGGAAGAGAATTGTTTGATTATGCTTTTAGAACTTACTCAAACAGATGGAAATTTAAACACCCAACTCCTGAGGATTTCTTCAGAACTATGGAAGATGCATCTGCTGTTGATTTAGACTGGTTCTTTAGAGGGTGGTTTTACTCAACAGATTTTGTTGACATTGGAATTAAAGAAGTTAAACAATATTATGTGTCTGATACTCCAACAGCTGATCTTAAAGATGTAAAAGTTAGAAAAGGGCGTTTTGGTATGGATAAAGGGCCATTTGTATATTTAGTTGCAAGTGATAATGCGGAAGTAAATGCTTCTAAGAAAAAAGCATTGCAAATAGAAGATGTAAAACCACTGGCAGATTATGTAAATCAAACTTTTAGTGCCGAAGAAAAAGCGGGATTAAAATCTCCTAAATATTTCTATGAAGTAGAGTTTAATAAACCAGGCGGAATGATTATGCCAATTTTGGTTGAAATCACTTATGAAGATGGTACAAAAGATAATTACCAATACCCAGCTCAAATTTGGAGAAAAAATAATGATACCGCTAGGAAAGTTTACGCAACTGCAAAAGCAATCAAAAGCATTCAGGTAGATCCAAAATTAATGACAGCAGATATTGATGTAACCAATAACTCCTGGCCAAAAGTTGAAGAAAAATCAAAATTTGACTAAGAATAAAATTAAAAAGACTCTGAAAAGAGTCTTTTTTTTTAAGTAAATTTTAAAACAGTCGGCTGCAAAATTTAATATCTTTGTGGCACACAAAAATAAAAGATATGTTTGGTATAGGAGGAGGAGAGTTAGTTTTTATACTGTTTATAGTACTTATGCTTTTTGGTTCTGATAAAGTGCCTGAAATCGCGCGTACAATGGGGAAAGCTATGGCGCAATTAAAAAACGCAACCAACGATATTAAAAGTGAAATTCAAAAAGGAGCAGAAGCTAATGGTTTAGATTCAAAAGCACTGACAGATATCACGGGTAATATCAATGCCCAAATTAACGATGCAAAAACTAATTTATTAGGCGATACCACTAACTTGACTGGTAATCTGTTAGGCGATACTGCTACAGAAATCGACAAAGTAAAAGAAGATATCGACACCATCTCCGGACCTGTAAAACGCCAAATGTAGTATGCTTAAAAAAATACAAGAATTAGATATCAATCTCTTTGTATATCTTAATGGATTAGGTTCTGAAACATATGATAAACTTTGGTTAATTATCACCCAGCAATTATATTGGACGCCATTTTTTTTATTCCTGTTTTTTCTTATTTATAAAAAGATAGGTATAAAACAAACCTTGTATATTCTTCTTTTCATTGCGGTACTAATCGCTTTTACTGATCAGACTACTAATTTATTCAAACACACGTTCCAGCGTTTACGTCCGTGTAATAATCCGGAAATAAAGTCGTTTATTCGCATTGTTCAGGTTAGAACATCCTATAGTTTTTTCTCTGGTCACGCGGCAAATACCATGGCTGTAGCAACCTTTTTATTCCTGATTTTAAAACGCCATTTTAAGTATTTAGAATTCCTGTTTTTATGGCCATTAATCTTCGCTTATAGCCGAATTTATTTAGGATTGCATTATCCTGGAGACATTCTTACCGGATATTTCTTTGGAGCACTTTTCGGATCTTTACTTTATTTGGTTTATCGTAAATTAAAACCACAATATTTTCCGGGATAATTTTTTTTAAGATTCTAAGATTCTGAATTTTCTGCTAGTATAATCTGAGTGGCTTAGCTGCTTAGTATCTCAGTAACTATTTTTTCGCTCCATTCTAATCCATCTGGAAGAATTTGGTTGCTAAATTCAATATGAATAACCCGTCTTCTTTCGTTATTGGTAGTTTTGTTCGAAGCATGAAATAACAAAGGCTTCATAATCATAATTCCGCCTTTTTCAACTTCGCAAATGGTTTCATTTTCAGTCTGTAGATTTTCAACTCTAAAAATTCCTTTTGAATGCGACTCACTAATCACTTTTAAAGCACCATTATCTTTGGTTGTATTGTCAAGATGAATTCTGATTGTGAAATTATTTTCCAGAATTTCTTTTGGAGGCTGAACCGCAAACTGATTTTGTTTTATGGTCCAGTTTTCGAAGTTTTCGATTTCAATTTTCTTATCAACAGAAATCGTTAAATCCTGATGATAAGCAACAAACCAATTAGACTTTTCCGGTTTATCAAAATAGATAGATTTCGTTATAAAGTAGCCTTCTCCAAAAGTGGCTTCAATAATATCTTTTAAATTTTGATTGAAGATATAAGGCAAAGTTTCAGGGATTTCTTTATGAAATTGTCGGATAGCAAATAAATCCTGAGATTTTCTAAAAGTAGCTGTATCTAATCTGTTTTCTGTATTATTCTCAATCAACGAAATCAGTTTTTCGATTTCATTTTCAGTATAAACAGTATTTATAATTGTAAAACCTTCAGTGCCTATTTCTTTTAAAGAATTCATTTTGAAATCAAATTTTTAATATTATAGATTCTAAAAAAAACTTAGTCCCTCAGAACCTTGGAGCCTCAGAACCTTTTTCTACAAAACCCTACTCACAGTCAATCCATCACGAATTGGCAACAAAACCGTCTCCACTCTCGGATCATTTTTCAAGAGTAAGTTGTATTCTAAAAGCACTTTCGTACTAACATCATTCGGATGAACTGGTTCTAAAATTTTTCCACTCCACAAAACATTATCTGATAAAATAATGCCGCCTTTATTCATTTTCGGAACAATCATTTCCCAATAATTTAGGTAGTTTTCTTTATCGGCATCAATAAAAACCAAATCAAACTTTACATCCAAAGGCGGGATAATGTCAATCGCTTCACCTAAATGCTGAAAAATTTGTTTTCCCCAAGGCGAAGCATCAAAATATTTTCTTTGAAAATCAATTAATTCTTCTTTAATGTCAATAGTATGCAATTGACCATTTTCCTGCATTCCTTCACACAAACATAAAGCAGCATAACCAGTATAAGTTCCGATTTCCAGAATATTCACCGGACGAATCAACTTAGATAGCATGCTCAAAACACGACCTTGAAAATGACCGCTTAACATTCTTGGTAAAAGGATTTTCTGGTAGGTTTCTTTATTAAGTTTTGCTAACAATTCTGGTTCATTTTCAGAATGTTGTTCGATATAATCTTCTAAGTCTTGTGAAATAAAATGCATGTTGTAGTATCTTCTAATTTAAGGCAAAAATACAAAAAATATCCGCTCGCTTTTTTGCATAAAAAAAACCATCCGAATTAACGAATGGTTTTAATTTTTGAATGTTAATGAAATTATTTTTTCAATTCTTCATTTACCTCTTTAGCTGTTTTTACTGTTCCGTCTTTGGCAGCTTTAGCGGCTGCTTCTGCTTTGTCTGCAGCTTTTTTAGCAGCTTCTTTTACATCTTGTGCAGCTTTGGTTGTAGCGTCTTTTACATCCTGAGCAGCATTCTCAGAAGCCGCTTTCGCTTTGGCTGCTGCATTTTCAGCTTTAATTACAGCACTGTCTTTTGCTTGCTCGATATCTGTAGTTAAGGTGTCAACTTTATTTCCAAGAGTTAAGTTTTCTTCTCCTGGTTTTGGTTCTTTCTTCTCACAAGATTGAACGGCGAATGCTAATAAAGCTACAACAGCTAAGCTTAAAATTTGTTTTTTCATGATTAAATTCTTTTTAAAAGTTGATAAAATATAAAGGTTATAAAGCTGAAAAAATAAAAATACAAATTTTAAAATTAAGCGCTCTTTGCAAGATTATTTTCCTGTGAAGAGCAAGACAATTCCCGTGCCAATTTTTTTGATTTTGAAAGTTTGCTTCTAAAGTTTTTTATATTCTTTAATGAAGAAAGATACTCTATTTTTTTTTAGTTTTTGTACAAACTGAAATTGATAACAATTTCATCTTTTACTTTAATTAAACCCGCCATTTTTGTTGGTGGTTCTAATTCGATATCAGAAAATCTTAGATTAAGAGAGCCTTGAATTTTATTATCATCAGCATACAATATAAAATCTTTGTATTGGAGTGTTTTATTGGTGATTAGGAAGTTGAGGTTGCATTTGTAATTTTTCCCAATCTGTCTGATTTCTCTAATGCAAACGGTACTGTTTGGGAACTGTTTTATTTTCACGGTTCCTTGTAAATCCTTTGTCATAATTTTGTTTCCACAATCAAAATTTGACATCTTGATTTCAGTATTAAAAACGTTTTTTTTGGTTGAATTTAAGTATACGGTATCTTTTTTAATAAAATAATTAGAGCAGTTATACTTACCAACTGTAGAATTTCCTGTAATTTCAATTTTGATTTTAGTAATTACTAAAACAGAATCGTCTGGTAAAAAAGTGGGTCTAGCACTTCCTAAGAAAAAGGAAATTACTAAACCCAGATTTAAATTTAAAATCAAACGTTTCATGTTATCAGAATGAAATAACAGCTTCAAACATTATTCCCTTAAAGCTGCACCCGAAAAGATCATTTGGAGTTGCACCATTAAATTGAGCGAAGTTTTTATAGTTTTGATCAACATATTCTAATTTAGCCAAAACATTTTTTGTCATAAACCAGCCAGCTGCGCCTTCAAATCTGTTTATCTGGATAGCTTCAGCACTTGCATTTGAAAGTTTTCCATCAACTAAATTGTATTTTCCGCCCACATAAAATCTTTCTCCTTCTCCAAAACGATATACCAAATCTCCAACGTATTGATTTACTTTACGAGTGTCATCAGTACCTTTGAAGTCGCCGCCAGAGGTAAATTCTAAAGTTCCAAAAAACTCAAGACCTTTATATTTAATAAATGGATTAACCATATATGATGTAGCCCAGTTTCCGTATCCAGGATTAAAACGTCCAGTATCTTTATTTGCAGTTGGATCAAAATTGTTGACAACAGATGAAATAACTGCTTGTGTTGCCGGGTTTATCACATTATAATCAGCATGACTCATTACGCCATAAAAACGACTTCCTGCTCTGTCTGATGCATATAAATTCCCACTTGAATTTGCCGTATGATAATAAGATCCTGTAAGTCTTAATCTCAAGTCGGGATTAATTTGTTTATCCCAGCCCAGTTTTGCAAGGATTGATGGACTAATAGTTGTATTCGCGTCAGGTTTTGAAGCTGTTGGAGTTGCTGGTACAATTTCAGCAACACTTTGATTTAATTTAGAATTGGTAACACCAATCATGCTTACAAAACCAGATCTGTTGTAGTAAAGTTCAGCTCCCATTTCTGTAATAAAAGCATCCATGATATTATTTCCCACAAACGGATTCATAAATGCATTTCCGTTGTCTGATCTTCTAAAATGGGCATCACCATAGTTGTTTTCCATCTGACCAATTTTGATTGTTGCATATTGCATGAAATCAGCTAAGAAATTTTTCTTAATGAAGTCCAGTTTGTCAATTTGTAAATAACCGCCTTTTACCCAGGTTTCATTATGATGTCTTGAGGCTAAGTAAACGTCTAAGTTTACACGAACTCCATCATACAATTGAGCTCCAATGGTAAAGTTGGCATTTGGTAAATTAAAATTATTTTCGAGATTATTTAATCTGTAACCCGGAGCGGTTGCTAGATCTTTTTGATCATTATATGAGTTTAAAGCTTGAAATTGAAGGGCAAATGCAGCACCCATATCAACACTTAATCCTTTATAGGCAACAGTGTCTTTTTTAACATCAAATTGATTGATACCTTTTTGACTTCGTGGAATTTGGTTCTGAATGTGTCCAAAACTGACTTGCGCATTTACAGTAAACATACTTGCTAAGGCGATAAATAGGATGTAGATTCTTTTCATGGCGATTATAAATTAAAGTTTAAATTAAATTTTAGGGTCAAATCCTGACCGGTTTTGATGGTTCCAAGTAAAGCGGTTGGCGATTTCATTCCGAAATCTGCAAAAGTAATTTTGTTGCTTCCCTGCATATTTACTCCGTCTTTAGTAACCACTGTTTTTACAGTAGTTTTTAAGGTTTTGCTAACTCCTGCAATAGTGTAATTTCCGGTGAGTTCCCAAGTAGTTTCGTTTACTTTTTCAGCAGATTTTAAAACATATTTTATGTTTTTTTGTTTGTCTGTTTTTAAGGTTTCGTAAGCAACCTTGTCCATGCTTTTTTTCTCACTTTTGATGCTTTCTGCTAAGAGAATGACCGAAAGTGATTCGATGTCTGAAAGCTTAGAATTGACAATAGTTAAATTGGCTGTTCCTGTTCCTGAACTGGATTTCATTTCCCAATCATGCAGCGTTGAAGTTCCTGAAACAGAAAAGGTCGATTTGCTGTCTAAAGCATAATTTTTTTGTGCAGATGCAAGTGATGTGATTCCTAAAAAGGAAATTAGAATTACTAGTAACTTTATTTTTCTTGATTTCATTTTAATAATTTTTTTTTGAAATTTTCATGGCTTTTGCCAATTTTGCCTTAGTACTAATAGCATCCTTTGTTAACTTGAACCAAATTTACTTTTCATATTATCAGATTTTACTGATAAAAATCATTGTTAAAATTTTATTAAAATGATATTTATAACTACATCGATTTCAATGAAATTTTAGTTGTTTTTTAATGGAAAAAGGGAGTTGTTTTTTTTGTTAACGAAGTGTTTTTGGATTGTATTTATATCAAATTTTGAGATTGTCTGACGGTTTATACTATTAGAAATGAACAAATCCTTAAATTTGCACCATGCAAATCGAGAAAAAAGACATAAGAGCCTTATCAAAAGATCAATTAAGAGATTTTTTTGTCGCCAATAATGACAAAGCTTTTCGTGGAAATCAAGTCTATGAATGGTTGTGGAGCAAGGGAGCACATAGTTTTGAGGATATGACGAATGTTGCTAAGACAACGCGTTCTATGCTTGAAGATAATTTTGTAATCAACCACATTAAGGTTGATACCATGCAGCGTAGTAGTGATGGAACTGTAAAAAACGCAGTCCGACTTCATGATGGTTTGGTAGTTGAATCAGTTTTGATTCCGACCAATACCAGAACAACAGCCTGTGTTTCTAGTCAGGTGGGATGTAGTTTAGATTGTAATTTCTGTGCAACCTCAAGATTGAAAAGAATGCGTAATCTGGAACCAGGAGAAATCTACGATCAGATTTTGGCAATCGATAAAGAAAGTCGTTTGTATCACAATCACCCGCTTTCGAATATTGTTTTTATGGGAATGGGAGAGCCTTTAATGAACTATAATAATGTCATTAAAGCTATTGATATGGTTACATCATCTGAAGGTTTAGGAATGTCACCAAAACGTATTATGGTGTCGACTTCCGGAATTCCGAAAATGATTAAGAAAATGGCTGATGATGATGTAAAATTCAAATTAGCAGTTTCTTTACATTCGGCAATCGATGAAATTCGTGCCCGAATCATGCCTTTCAGTGTAAATTTTCCTTTAAAAGATTTACGTGAAGCTTTAGAATATTGGTACAGAAAAACAAAAAGCAAAATCTCGTACGAATATGTGGTGTGGAAAGGAATTAACGATGACAAAGCCTCAATTGATGCTTTAGTAAAATTCTGTAAATATGTGCCTTGTAAGGTCAACTTAATTGAATATAATCCAATTGATGACGGCGAGTTTCAACAAGCCTCAGAAGAGTCTATTATGGCTTACATAAAAGCTTTAGAAAATATTGGAGTAGTGGTAAAAGTACGTCGCAGTCGTGGAAAAGACATTGATGCTGCCTGTGGACAATTGGCCAATAAAGAAGGATAAATCCTGAGATATTAAATAAACAAAAAAGCATTAAAAACGAGAGATCTTCTTGTTTTTAATGCTTTTTTTCTGGGCAAAAAGGATTCTTATTTTTTCAAATCAACTTCTTCCGTTACTCCGTCTTTTGTAATTTTAGCTAGTGAATCGCAGCTTCCGTCTCCATAATCTATAACGGCTAAGGCACCATTTTTAGTTACAGAAACGACACCTTTTACAGCAAAAGATCTTTTACATACTGCTTTAAATTGTAAAGGTGTGGTAATCTCGGCTGAAAAAGTATCTCCGTTCGGGAAAGTTGTTGTGCTGCTTCCGCTTAACAAATAAGCATTGTCTTCCCAATTGAACCACGTATCATAGCCTTCTACCATTTCTTTTACCAAAGAACCTTTTCTCGTGTAAACACTTCCATCATCAAAAGTAATTGTAATATCAAGTGCTGCTGTAAAAACCGGATGTGCTGTCGCTAATAAATCTGTTGTTTTTACAGTTCTTACAATACTTTTACTACCCTGAAGTTTTTTGCCATTATGATAAAATCCATCAAAAGTGTAGGCGATAGTTTGTGTTGATGCAGAAAAATCATTAGAAAAAGAAATTACCATTTTTCCTTTTACGATATTTCCATTTTCCAATGTACAACCTTCAACTCCAAAATCAACAGTTCTTGTCCATGTATTATTGGTTAAAACTGTTGTAATCGTAGCACAACTCGGAAGGAAATTTTTTACCGGTCCGCTAGGTTTACTAGCAAAGTTTTGTTGTGCGCTAAATTGATCTTCAGCAATATTGGTTACATCATCTATTGAGGCGTCAATTTTAGAATTTGTAATTATTTCATCTTTTGTAATTGCTGCAGATGATCCGTCATTTGTTTTTTCATCAGAATTGCAGCTGATAAAAAAAGATAAAGCGACTAATGTTCCAATAAATAAAAATTTTGTTTTCATAATAAATTAGTTTTACGTGATTTTAATTAATGAACTCAAATTAGGCTTTAACAAGATTATGTTTTGGGTGGTGAATTTACATTAGTGTACAAATTGTTGATATACTAACGTAAAATACACAACGTTTTTTTATTTAAAATAGTATATTTGGAATCGAAATGAATATTACTTCTCAAATAAAACAGCCCATCTTTAACGAGATGGAACTTTTTGAAAAAAAGTTCCATGAATCGATGACTTCAAAGGTTGCATTACTGAACCGTATCACCTATTACATCGTAAATCGAAAAGGAAAACAAATGCGTCCGATGTTTGTTTTTCTGACAGCAAAAATGGTTTCTGCCGGCATTGTAAACGAAAGAACCTATCGTGGAGCTTCGGTTATCGAATTAATTCATACCGCTACTTTAGTTCATGATGATGTGGTAGACGACAGTAATCGCCGTCGTGGATTTTTCTCTATCAATGCACTTTGGAAAAATAAGATTGCTGTTTTGGTTGGAGATTATTTACTTTCGAAAGGTTTATTGCTTTCGATAGATAATGGTGATTTCGATTTACTCCGAATTATTTCTGTTGCCGTTCGTGAAATGAGTGAAGGGGAATTACTTCAGATAGAAAAAGCCCGAAGACTTGATATTACCGAAGATATTTATTACGAAATCATCCGAAAAAAAACCGCTACCCTTATAGCTGCTTGTTGCGCACTTGGCGCAAAATCGGTAATTGAAGATGATATTCAGGTAGAGAATATGCGTAAATTCGGTGAGCTTATCGGAATGGCTTTTCAAATTAAAGATGACTTGTTCGATTATAGTGAAGAAGCAATAGGAAAACCAACCGGAATCGATATTAAAGAGCAAAAAATGACTTTGCCTTTAATTCACGTTTTAAATACTTGTACTCCGCAAGAAAAAAAGTGGTTGATCAACTCCATCAAAAACCATAATAAAGACAAAAAACGAGTTAAAGAAGTTATTGCTTTTGTAAAAGATAATAATGGTTTGGCTTACGCCGAAAATAAAATGGTGCAATTTCAGCACGAAGCACTTTTACTTTTAGAGAATTACCCTGATTCTGAGTTTAAAGCTGCTCTTATTTTGATGGTGAATTACGTTATTGAGAGAAAAAAATAATTAGAAAATTAGAAAATTTGTCAATTAGATAATTGGTTTTACTTTGTTGTAAATCAGTTGTTTGTTTTTATTTGTTTTGGATTTGGAATTTTTTTATTGATTTTTTTCCAACCTCATACAACCATTTCTCAACCTAACTCGTCTATGCTAATAGAAGTCTGTTAGTAAACCAAAACCAAAAGCTTATAAATGAAAATTATTCATTTACATCAAGAAGAAACTGAACTTATAAAGTTGGCTGTCGAAAATAATCGGCAGGCGCAACAGCAAATATATAGTCGGTTTTCTTCAAAAATGCTAAGTGTTTGTCGACAATATATAAAAGACATTCAATTAGCTGAAGATGTAATGATTACGGCTTTCATGAAAGTGTTTACGAACTTAAACAAATTTGAACATAAAGGAAGTTTTGAAGGCTGGATTCGCCGCATTATGGTGAACGAATGTATCTCTTATTTAAGAGTTCAGAAAAAAGTAAAATTTACTGAAGATGAGATTTATGTTGAAGAAAGTTTTAATGCCATTGATAGTAAATTTTCAATAGACCAGATTCAGTTTTTAATTGATGCTTTGCCGGACGGTTATAAAATGGTTTTCAATTTATACGCCATTGAAGGTTACAAGCACAATGAAATTGCAAAGATGTTAGGGATTAATGAAGGGACATCGAAATCGCAATTATCGCACGCCAGAAAGATGCTGCAAACACAAATTACTATTTTAAAAAAACAAGATAATGGAACCGAATAATTTTGAAAAGGATTTCCGTGAAAAACTAAACGAACGCAAAATTGATCCAAGCTATAAAGCCTGGGATCGATTGGATGCGATGTTGAGTGTTGCAGAAGAAAAAAAACAACATAAAAAGAAAAATAAATGGATTTATATCGCAGCAAGTCTTGTGGGATTCTTGCTGGTTGGAACTTTCTTCTTTAATCAGAAAAAAACAATCGAGAACCCTAAAAATTCAGTTGTTGTAAAAGAAAATATTAAAAAGGATTCGGCAGTAAAGCCAGCATTCAATATTATAGATTCGGCTAAAACAGAGATTGCTATTTCTGAAAAAGATGCCACTCATACTTCAGTAAAAAATTCTATTGCAAAAAAAATAGAACGAAATCAAAACACAAATCAAAACAGTAAAAATGAAACAAATCAAATAGCGGAGTCTTCAATCATCAAAAACAATCACGAAAAACAATCAATCAACAATCAAACTTCAGTTGTCGAAAATCCTAAAAACTCAACTGTGGATCAATTGCTGAATTCAGCCGAAAAGACTGTTGTAGAAGAAAATTCGGCTAAGCCAAAATCAAAAGTAAAAGTCAATGCCAACGATTTACTAAATCAGGTTGATGGAGAATTAGAACTTTCCTTTAGAGAAAAGGTAATTACTAAAGTCAACAAAAATTATCAAACAGTAAAAGTAGCATTGGCAAATAGAAATCAGCAGGAGTAAAGAATAAAGAAGCAAGAAGCAAGAAAATAGAAACAAGAAACAAGAAAGTAGACTATAGATTTGTTTTAACCCGATGAAGCTTTAATAAAGCATTCACAATTCACCATTTATAATTCACAATTAATCATCATCAATCAACAATCAATTTAAAATAATCAATCATGAAAAATTTTACCATTTATCTCATAATTTTAATTTTCTCATTTGTAAGTAAGGTTTTGGGGCAAGAAACTTTTGAATCAAAAGCAAAAAAAATAGCCAATAAAATAGAGAAGATTACTAAAGAGGAAAAAGCAACTCTAAAAGAAGAAGTGGAAGCCATAAACGTGCAATTATCTGAAGGTAAAATTACACAAGAGCAGGCTGATAAACGCAAAAAGGAATTGGCAGAAGCCAGAGCAGTAATTATTGAAGAAAAAGTGACTTTGGCTCAAAACGAATTGAACGATCTTGTCCAGCAAAAAGTAGATGGAAAAATTAAGGAAGGAGACTCAATAAAAAAACATGCTTTGATTATTCATTGGAATGATAAAGAATGGAACGATGATAAGAAAAGAAGAGATTCTATTCGCGGTGAAAAAAGAACAACATCGCAATTTGTATTTGCTTTGGGTTTGAATAATATGATGGTCGATGGAAGGCTTCAGGATTCGAATTACAGCTTTATTGGTTCACATTTTTATGAATGGGGTTTTACTTATAATTCAAGATTAATGAAGAATGACAATTTATTACATGCAAAATATGGTCTTTCTTTAATGTACAACAACATACGTCCAACAGATAATCGCAGTTTTGTAGTCAATGGCGAACAGACAAATTTAGAGGTAAACGCTATAAATTTGGAAGAATCTCGTTTTCGAAATGTATATATTGTACTGCCGGTTCATTTAGAATTTGACTTTACGAAGCCTAAAATAAATAATGGGAAAACTTATTTCAGGACGCATGAAAGTTTTCGTTTTGGAATTGGAGGATACGGAGGAATCAACGTTAAGTCAAAACAAATTTTAAAATTTGAAGACAATGATTATAAAAGCACACAAAAAACCAAAGGCGATTTTAATACCAATAATTTCATTTATGGTTTAAGTTCTTACATCGGTTACAAGGAATTGAGTTTGTATTTAAAATATGATTTGAATCCATTATTTCAGGACAATTTAGTTAACGAAAACAATATCTCATTAGGATTGAGATTTGATTTTAATTAAAAATAAGTTGAGTTTAGTTAGTCGAAAAAGCACTCTGTGAGGAGTGCTTTTTTTATGTAGAAATCGTCAGATTTCAAAATGGATTTATGTATTTTTACAAGCTCTCAACTTTATAAATATTTTACGTTTTGATCTCACAAAGTACAATTGATTCTGTTTTTGAAACTGCTCGCGTAGAGGAGGTTATTGGTGATTTTGTAAATCTAAAACGTGCCGGAAGTAATTTTAAAGGATTGAGTCCCTTCTCAGATGAGCGCTCTCCGTCGTTCATGGTGTCTCCTGCAAAAGGAATCTGGAAAGATTTTAGTACAGGAAAAGGAGGAAACTCCGTAAAATTCCTGATGGAACACTCGCAATTTACCTATCCGGAAGCCATTCGGTATTTAGCTAAAAAATACAATATTGAGATTGAAGAAACCGAACAAACAGATGCCGAAAAAGCTATAACTGATGTTCGTGAAAGTATGTATTTGGTTTCGGAATTTGCAAAAGATTATTTTCATAAAACACTTTTAAATTCTGAGGAAGGAAAAGCCATTGGACTATCCTATTTTAAAGAAAGAGGATTTACAAATGAGACGATTAAAAAGTTTAGTTTGGGTTATTCTCCGGAAACCTGGGATGCTTTAACCAAAGAAGCTTTAGGTAAAGGATATAAATTGGAATTTTTAGAAAGTACCGGATTAACTATTCCTCGGGAAGATCGTCCTTTTGATCGTTTTAAAGGTCGTGTAATGTTTCCGATTGAAAGTATGTCGGGACGTGTTTTGGGTTTTGGAGGACGTATTTTAACGAATGATAAAAAAGCGGCGAAGTATTTAAACTCGCCTGAGAGTGATATTTACCATAAGAGCAAAGTTCTTTACGGAATTTATCAGGCCAAACAAGCAATTGCTAAACAGAATAATTGTTATTTGGTTGAAGGTTATACCGATGTAATTCAGTTTCATCAGGCCGGAATTGAAAATGTTGTCGCTTCTTCTGGAACGGCATTAACGCCAGATCAGATTCGATTAGTGAACCGTCTTACCAGAAATATTACGGTACTATTTGATGGCGACGCTGCAGGGCTTCGTGCTTCTATTCGTGGAATCGATTTGATTCTGGAAGAAGGAATGAATGTACGTGTTTGTGCTTTTCCTGATGGAGAAGATCCGGACAGTTTTGCCCGAAAAAATTCTCATGATGATTTAGTAGCTTATTTAGAAGAAAACAGCAAAGATTTTATACAGTTCAAAGCTTCAATTTTGATGAAAGAAGCCAAGAACGATCCTATTAAAAAGGCCGATTTGATTCGGGATATGGTGAATAGTATTTCGAAAATTCCAGACCGAATTCAGCGTGAAGTTTATACGCAGGAATGTGCCCGAATAATGGATATCTCAGAACAGGTTTTGGTAAGTACGTTGGCGCAGCTGATTCAAAAAGATCTTACAGAAGCCAATAAAAAACAAAAGCAGGAACAAAAACCTTTTCAGGTTTATAGAAATCAAAACTCAAATACTAGTTTTTCAGGAGGAGATCCGGACGACCCCCGAACAGGGCCGCCTGATGGTTATTTTGAAGAGCCGGGATATCCGCAACAACAGCAAGCTGAAAAGGTTGATATATTGTATCGTCTGGAACGAAAAGTAATTGAAATTTTATTGCTGTATGGAGATAAAACAGAAGAATTTGAAGACGTACTTTTAAAAAATAATGAAGAAGGTGAGATTGTAATGGTCTCTGAAAAAAGAGAATACAAAGTTTTTCAGCGAATTTATTTGAGTTTGCAGGAAGATGAGGTAGAGCTTTCGAATAATTTATTTCAGGATATTTTTACTGATTTAATTGGGTATTATAATCAAAATGAAAAGTTTAATCTTGAGCAATATTTAATGCGTTTACAACCTGATTTTGCCCAGGAAGTTACAGATATTTTAATGGAAGATGAGCGATTGGCGCTCCATAACTGGGAAGGGCAGAATATTTTTTCGAAAATGAAACACGAAACGATTGCGCAATACGTTACGGAAACGATTATGTCTATGCGCTGGTTTTTGGTAGATAAAATTATTGAAGAATTAAAAAGCTCTATACAACCTGATAATTCAGATAATACAGAGCTTTTGTCTATGGTTGTCGATTACTCAAAACTAGTTAATTCATTCTCAAAAAAACTCGGACGAGTAATGTCGAGATACCACTAAATAATTTCTAAAGTCTTCGCTTTGTTAACTAAGTCAACTAAATTAGTAACATTCAATTTAGTCAATAATCTTAATTTGTAAGTACTGATCGTTTTTTCGTTCAGATTTAAGATTTTAGAGATTTCATTATTTTTTTTACCATCACTTAAGTAACGTAAAACTTCAATCTCGCGATTAGAAAGTTTTCTGTACAAACGTTCGCTTTTGCTTTGTTTAGCAATCAAGGCCATGTTTTTACGAACGGTTTCATTGATAATAATTTTTCCTTCGTGTACTTTAATAATAGAAAGACCTAAAGTTTCAAGTTTTTCAGTTTTGTGTACATAGCCAGAAACTCCTGCTTTAATTGCATTTGGAGCATACATTTGTTCAGCGAGGTCACTAAAAATTACAATTTTTGTTTTTGGGAAGTTTTTCAGGATTGATTTCACTTCGAAGATACTTGAAAGACCTTCTAACTCTAAATCTAGAATTAGGATGTCGATCTCTTTCGTCTGAAGAATATCTCTAACCATTGAAAAATTGCCTACGTTGGCAACAATTGAAATTTGATCGTGGTCTTTAAAATAAGACTTAACGCCAAAGTGAGTCACAGGATGATTGTCTGCAAGACATACTTTAATCATAATTTTTACCTTTTTAGAATTGTTTTATCATGTTTTTGGAACGGTAAAATTAATAAATAAATTCTGTAGTTTATAGCTGACAAATGTTAAAAAGTTTTATTTTAACGTTTTTGGTATCAAACAAACGGGTATAGCGTCCATTTTGTGCTTGTTGCTGGTGTTTAAACGTTTATAAATTTCAAAGACAGATTTTTCTCTCCCATTAAAGTCAGATGCCGTCTTTCCTAACTCGGCTGCCAACATTGCCCATTCTAGCTCGTCATAACTTGCTCCTAATTGATCTTCATCGGTGCGATTATCACCAAAAAGTCCATCTGTAGGTGCTGCAGTTAATATCGACTCCGGAATGGCTAAAAATTCTCCAAGAGCATAAACATCCGATTTCATTAAATCAGCAATCGGACTCAAATCGACTCCTCCATCTCCGTATTTTGTGTAAAAACCTACTCCAAAATCCTCTACTTTATTTCCGGTTCCTGCAACAAGAAGTCCATGAATTCCGGCTAAATAATATAATGACGTCATGCGTAAACGGGCACGTGTATTAGCTAAAGACAGGCTTACTTTGGCTTCATCATCTGTTTTTGGAACTGCACTTTTAAAAGCTTCAAAAGTGGCTGTTAAATCTGTTTCGACACTCGAAACATTTGCAAAACGTTTTTTTAACTGATCAATATGTTCTCTCCCTCTTGAAACTTGACTTGCAGCCTGGTGAATTGGCATTTCAACACATAAAACCTGTAAACCGGTCTGTGCGCATAAGGTAGAAGTTACAGCAGAATCAACTCCACCGGAAATTCCAATTACAAAACCATTTACTTTTGCGCTGCTAGCATAATTTTTTAACCACTCTACAATGTGGATATTTACTTTTTCTGTTTGAATTGTACTTTTTTTAGCCATAATAGTTCAAGTTTTAAGATACAGGGATGTATATTTGCACAAATATTTTTGAATAGGTCTATATTTAAATTTATGCAACACAAATCTAATTAAAATAAAATGAAAATATATCGCTTTGCAGTGGTTCTGTGCTTGTTTTTTTTGTCTTGTGATCAAAAAAGTAAAGTCGAAAAAGAAGTTGAAGAAATTCCTGTTGATATTAAAGTCGAACGTTTTGATAAAGTGTTTTTTGAAACCAAACCTGAAGATTTGGCTAAAGTAAAAAGACAGTATCCTTTCTTTTTTCCTGCAGGAAATGACGACTCTGTCTGGCTTCAAAAAATGCAGGAGCCAATTTGGAGAGAAGTGTATGAAGAAGTACAAAAAAAATATTCGAACTTTGAACCAGTTCGTGAAGAATTCAATACGCTTTTTCAGCATGTTAAATATTATTTTCCTAAAACTAATACGCCAAAGGTAATCACCGTGATTGGGGAGATGGATTATAATGCCAAAGCAATTTATGCTGATAGTTTGGTAATTGTAGCTTTGGAATTGTATTTAGGGAAGGATCATAAGTTCTATGAGTTTCCTAATTATTTGAAACAGAATTTTGAAGAAAAGCAAATTATGCCTGATGTAGTTTCGAGTTTTACCTATCGAAATATCCCTCCTTTTCCAGATAGAAACTTAGTTTCTCAAATGATTTTTGAAGGAAAGCAATTATATGCAAAAGATTTGCTCTTGCCTGACTACACAGATGCAGACAAAATAGGATACACACCCGAACAAATAAAATGGTGTGAAGAAAATGAGGCTTATATGTGGCGTTATTTTATTGAAAAAGAAATGTTGTACAGTGATGACCCTAAATTAACAACCCGATTTATGGCGCCGGCACCGTTTTCTAAATTTTATCTGGAAATTGATAATGATACGCCAGGAAGAGTTGGGGCATGGATTGGCTGGCAAATGGTTCGTTCGTACATGAAAAATAACAATGTTACGTTGCCGGAATTGTTAAAAACAAATAGTAAAGAGATTTTCGAAAAGTCAAAATATAAACCTAAGAAATAATGTCAGATACAATAAATTCAGAAATAAGATTCAATATAGAATTAGATGAAAACCGTGTTCCGGAAAAATTAACCTGGAGCGCGCAAGATGGCGGAGTTGAAGCGGAAGAAGCAAAAGCAATTATGTTGTCTATTTGGGACAGCAAAGCCAAAGAAACAATGCGCATTGACTTGTGGACCAAAGATATGCCGGTTGATGAAATGAAAATTTTCTTTCATCAAACTTTAGTGGCAATGTCAGACACTTTTAAGCGTGCGACTGATGACGAAAAGATGTCAGATACAATGAAAGATTTTTGTGATTATTTTGCAGAAAAACTGGAGCTTACGAAGTAGTTAAATTCCAATATAAAAAATCCCAAATTCCAATTAAACTTGGAGTTTGGGATTTTTTTATTTTTTCCATCCTGAGAAAAGTCGAAGGATTGGAATTTGGAAGTTTTAAAATTGGAATTTTAAAACTGACTATTGTTTTTAAATACTTCCTGATTTACTTCATCTATATAAGATAAAAGATCTTCTTTTCCAGTTGATTCCGTTGATGAGGTTACAAAATATTGAGGCATTTCTTCCCAGTTGTTAGCAAACATTTGTTTTTTGTATGCTGCAATATGAGAATCAATTTTTGTTTTGCTGATTTTATCTGCTTTCGTAAAAATAATACAGAACGGAATTTCGCTTTCGCCCATATACGACATAAATTCGATATCTATATTTTGAGCTTCATGACGAATATCAATCAAAACAAAAGCGCAAACTAATTGCTCTCTGGTTTCAAAATAATCAGTGATAAATTGCTGGAAAACTGATTTGGTTTTTTTGGATACTTTCGCGTAGCCATAACCTGGTAAATCTACTAAAAACCAATTATTGTTGATTTTAAAGTGATTTATTAATTGCGTTTTTCCTGGTCTTCCTGATGTTTTTGCTAAATTTTTATGATTCGTAAGCATATTGATCAACGATGACTTACCAACGTTTGATCTTCCGATAAAAGCATATTCCGGCAAAAATTCCGCAGGACATTTTGCAACTTCAGAATTGCTGACAATAAATTCGGCGGTTGTAATTTTCATGTTTTTTGTTTTTAAACCTCCTAAAAAGTCGAAAGTTAGATGCTATAAATTCTTGTTAACAAGCCATTCTTCAAGAATTTTGTTGAATTCCTGAGGATGTTCCATCATAGCAGCGTGTCCACATTTGTCTATCCAATACAAAGTTGAATTAGGCAATAATTTATCAAATTCTTCGGCAACATTTGGTGGCGTAACGGCGTCATTTTTACCCCAAATAATACAGGTTTCCACTGTCATTTTTGGCAAATCTTTAGCCATATTGTGGCGAATTGCACTCTTAGCAATCGTTAGGGTTTTAATTAATTTAATACGGTCATTAACCGTTGCGTAAACTTCATCAATAAGTTCCGGAGTAGCAATTGCCGGATCATAAAACACATCTTCAGCTTTCTTTTTGATGTATTCATAATCCCCTCTTTTCGGATAACTATCTCCCATAGCGCTTTCGTAAAGACCAGAACTTCCGGTAATTACAAGTCCGGCTACTTTTTCCGGATATAGTTTGGTATGATAAAGTGCAATATGCCCTCCTAATGAATTGCCTAATAAAATTACCTGATCAAAACCTTTAAAAGTGATAAAGTCTTTTACATATTTTGCAAAGCTTTTTACATTGGTTTTTAAAATGCTTTGGGTATATATTGGCAAATCCGGGATGACAACTTTGTATCCTTTTGTTGGAAAATATTCGGCTACAGCATCAAAGTTACTAAGGCCTCCCATTAAGCCATGTAAAATAACGATAGGAGTTCCTTCTCCAGCTTCATAATAGCTGTATTTGCCTTCTTTTTTGTAGTGTTTGTCCATCTAATTTAATGCCAATTTCAATTTGGACAAATATAGGGTTTAATAAATAAAAATGAATTTTTGCTACCGTTTTTTAACTAGATAATTTTTGTAGAATATATAACTGACTAGAAATCAGATTTTAGAGCTGTTTTTGGTGTATTTGCTAAATGTTAAGAAACTTACGGAATAGGCATTTTTTTAAGAAAAATGATGCATATTTTTTCCGATTGATTAATGTAATTGGAAATTCAGTAATAATTAGCTAAGGTATTGATTGGTTGTGAATTAAGCGTAGTGGGAGTAAAGTGGTTAAACTTATTAACAAAGTGGTATATTGTGGTAAAATGTGGTAATATTTTTTATATTTTTGTCATATAACATATTAATCAATTTTTCTTGAATACAATTGTTGGAACATATGAGTGTAAAGTCGATGCTAAAGGGAGGCTAATGATGCCTGCGCCTTTGAAAAAGCAATTGGCTTCTTCTCTTCAGGACGGATTCGTTTTGAAGCGCTCTGTTTTTCAACCGTGTTTAGAATTGTATCCGATGGAAGAGTGGAATCTGATGATGCAAAAAATCAACAAGCTGAATCGTTTTGTAAAAAAGAACAATGATTTCATTAGAAGATTTACTGCCGGAGTTAAAATGGTGGAAATTGATGCATTAGGAAGATTGTTGGTACCAAAAGATTTAGTGGCTTTTTCAGGTATTGCTAAAGATGTGGTTTTTTCATCTGCGGTTAATATTGTGGAGATTTGGGATAAGGATTTATATGAAAAATCAATAAGCGGCGAAGATATGGATTTTGCAGATCTGGCCGAAGAAGTAATGGGAAATATTAATGACGACGACAATGGAATATCATAATCCGGTTTTACTTCATCCTACAGTTGATGGTTTAAATATTAAACCTGACGGCATTTATGTAGATGTTACGTTTGGAGGCGGTGGGCATTCAAAAGAAATTTTGAGACGATTAGGGCCAAACGGTAAATTATTTGCTTTTGATCAGGATGAAGATGCACTTGCAAATGCATTACCAGATGAAAGGTTTACCTTAATTAATGAGAACTTTAGATTTATAAAAAGGTTTTTGCGTTTTCATGGTGTTAAAGGAGTAGATGGAATCCTGGCCGATTTAGGAGTTTCATCCCATCAGTTTGATGTTCCGGAAAGAGGATTCTCTACAAGATTTGACGCCGAACTAGATATGCGGATGAGTCAAAAAAATGATTTAAATGCTTATCGGGTGGTTAACGAATATGAAGAACAGGATTTACGTCGTGTTTTTTTTGATTATGGGGAGTTGAAAAACGCACCAGCTTTAGCAAGAACAATTGTAGAAGCAAGGGAGAAATATCCAATCAAAACAACAGACGAATTAAAAGTCGTTTTGGCTAAATATTTACCTGAAAGAGTTAAGAATAAAATATTGGCTCAGATTTATCAGGCGATTCGAATTGAGGTAAATCAGGAAATGGATGTTTTGAAAGAGTTTATTGAGCAATCATTAGAAATTCTAAATCCGGGAGGAAGGTTTTCGGTTATCTCTTATCATTCTTTAGAAGACAGATTGGTAAAAAGATTTATCAAAAACGGAATGTTTGAAGGAGAACCGGAGCGTGATTTTTATGGAAACTTTTCAGTTCCGTTTAAAACCATCGGAAAATTGATTGTTCCTGATGATGCTGAAATTAAAATCAACAACAGAGCAAGAAGTGCAAAATTGAGAATTGCTGAAAAGATATAATATAAAGGTATAAAAAATGAAAGGTGGAGTATTTGGCATATTAAAAGCAAGGTTTCTTATAAATGACGACGCAGTCAAAAACTGGCGATTCATTGTTTTTATCATTTTGCTTGCTATAATAATGATTGCCAATACACAGCGATACGAACAAAAGGTTTTTGAAATTGCAAAGCTGAACAATGAAGTAAAAGAATTGCGATCTGAATTTGTAGACCGACGTTCAGAACTAATGAAATTAAAAATGGAATCAACGATATCGGATAAAATGTTAGAAAAACAGATTTTTCCATCGACAGTTCCTCCAGTAAAAATAGAAGTTAAAAAAGAAGAAGAAAAAAGTTTCTTTAAAAGAATATGGCAGTAGACGATAAACATATATCCTACAGAATTTACCTCGTAGCAGTTTTCATCTTCGTGATGGCAATTGCTATTGTCGTTAAATTAACCAATATTCAATGGGTTGAAGGAGACTATTATAGAAAACTGGCGAAACAGCGTACAGTTAGAAATTTTGTGATTCCGGCAAATAAAGGAAATATTTATTCGGCAGACGGAAGTTTGCTGGCAACATCAATTCCTAATTATGAAATTAGATTTGATGCAAAAGCGCCAAAAACAGAAACTTTTGAGAAACACGTAAAAGCATTGTCAGACTCATTAGCTACTGTTTTAGACAGACCAGGAGGTTATTACGAACAGGAATTAAGAAAAGCCAGGGCTAATAAAAATCGTTATTACTTGATTGCCCGTAATTTGAGTTATACAGAATATGTAAAAATTAAAGGTTTTCCATTATTCAATTTAGGCGCTTTCAAAGGTGGAATTATCGTTGAACAAGAAACGGTTAGAAAACACCCAATTGGAAAAATTGCTGAAAGAACAATAGGTTATGACCGGATCGATCCGGCTACCGGAATTGAAGTTGGAAAAGGAATTGAATGGGCTTTTAAAAGTTATCTGAACGGAAAAGACGGTAAAATTCTAAAGCAAAAAATTGCAAAAGGACAATGGAAACCTATTCGTGATGTAAACGAAGTTGATCCAATTGATGGTTATGATGTGATTTCGACAATTGATGTATTTATTCAGGATATCGCACATCACGCCTTATTAAAACAACTTCAGGATTATGAAGCAGATCATGGTTGCGTGGTAGTTATGGAAACTGAAACAGGTCATGTAAAAGCGATTTCGAATTTAGGAAGAGCAGAAGACGGATCGTATTATGAAACCACAAATTATGCAGTTGCAGAATCTCATGAGCCAGGTTCGACTTTTAAATTAGTCGATTTAATGGCGATTTTAGAAGATAAAGTAGCAGATACAAGTACGGTTTATGATAGTCATGGTGGAGAAATCAGATACTACGGACGTGCAGTTCGTGACTCGCACAAAGGTGGTTATGGAAAAGTTTCATTAGCCCGCGGATTCGAGCTTTCGTCAAATACAGTAATGGTTCAGGCGGTTTACGAAAATTACAAAAATAACCCGTCTAAGTTTGTAAATCATATTAATAGTTACGGATTAAATAAGACATTAGGATTGCATTTTAAAGGAGAAGGAAGACCTTATATTCCACAGCCTGGAGACAAACACTGGTCAGGAACTACACTTCCGTGGATGGCTTTTGGATATAATGTTTCGGTTACGCCAATGCAGACCTTAACATTATATAATGCAGTTGCAAATAATGGTGTAATGGTAAAACCACAATTTGTATCAGAAATTAAAGAATGGAATAACACCATTAAAAAGTTTGATACAGAAGTAATGAATTCAAAGATTTGCTCGCCTGAAACGCTTAAAAAAGTAAAAGCAGTTCTGCAGAATGTGGTTAAAAAAGGAACAGGTTCTAAGTTGTATTCAAAAGATTTTCCGATGGCAGGAAAAACAGGAACAGCCATGGTAAATTATAGTAAGGCAGGAAGAGAAGGAATGTATTATGCTTCTTCTTTTGTTGGATATTTTCCAGCAGATCATCCAAAATATTCTTGTATTGTGGTAGTTCATAAGCCAAATACATCAAAAAATAATTATTACGGAGCAGACGTAGCGGGGCCGGTTTTTAAAAGAATTGCTCAAAAGATTTTTACAGATGCGCCTTCAACAAATAAAATTAAAAGACTGGATTCGAGAATTCCAAAACAGGATTCCAGTTATGAGAAATATACTGCTGAAGTAAATAAAAAAACGAATCAGATTCCTAATTTAAAAGGAATGCCTGGAATGGATGCGATCGCTTTACTAGAAAATCTTGATTTGAAAGTGAAAGTTATTGGTGTTGGAAAAGTGAAAAAGCAGTCAATTCAGCCGGGACAAATTATTAATAAAAACACAACTATAGTATTAGAATTATCGTGAAAATACTGAAAGACATATTATATAAAGTAGCGATTGAATCTGTAACAGGTTCGACAGAAATCGACATACACAAAATTGATTTTGATTCAAGAAAGATTGAAGCAAATGATGTTTTTGTGGCTATTCGCGGTTCACTTTCTGATGGACATGATTATATAGAAAAAGCGATTCAGTTAGGTGCGATTGCTGTTATTTGCGATACTTTACCAGAAAATATTGAAAAAGGAATTACTTATATCAAAGTAAAAGATACAAATACCGCATTGGCTTTTATGGCAGCTAATTTTTTCGGAAATCCTTCTGAAAAATTAAAGTTAGTTGGAGTTACAGGTACAAACGGAAAAACAACAATTGCTTCTTTATTATTTCAATTGTTTGAAAAAGCAGGTTTTAAAGTTGGTTTACTATCGACTGTAAAAATCATGGTTGATGAAACAGAATATAAAGCGACACACACAACTCCGGATTCTATTACGATCAATTATTATTTAAATGAGATGATCGAAGCTGGCGTGACACATTGTTTTATGGAAGTGAGTTCTCACGGAATTCATCAAAAGAGAACAGAAGCATTGCATTTTGTGGGTGGGATTTTTACGAATCTTTCACACGATCATTTAGATTATCATCCAACTTTTGCAGAATACAGAGATGTGAAAAAATCGTTTTTTGATTCATTGCCAAAAACAGCTTTCGCTTTATCAAACATTGATGATAAAAACGGAACTGTGATGCTTCAAAACACGGTTGCCAGAAAATTTACTTATGCCTTAAAATCGTATGCTGATTTTAAAGCAATAATATTAGAAAGCCAATTGTCTGGTTTACTGTTAAAAGTAAATGACAATGAAGTTTGGGTAAAACTGATCGGAACTTTTAATGCTTACAATGTTTTGGCTATCTACGGAACGGCAATTGAATTAGGAATGGATAGTCTTGAAGCGTTGCGCTTACTGTCTGATTTAGAGAGTGTTTCGGGTCGTTTTCAATATATTGTTTCAGAAGGAAATATTACTGCTATTGTGGATTACGCACATACGCCGGATGCATTAGACAACGTATTAAAAACAATTAATGATATCCGTACCAAAAACGAACAATTGATTACCGTTGTGGGTTGTGGTGGAAACAGAGATAAAACAAAAAGACCAATTATGGCGAAAATTGCTTCAGATCTTAGTGATAAAGCAATTTTAACTTCTGATAATCCAAGAAACGAAGATCCTGAAGTGATTTTAGATGAAATGGAAAAAGGAGTGGAAGCTCATAATTATAAAAAATTATTGAGAATTACCGACAGAAAACAAGCTATTAAAACCGCTTGTCAATTGGCTCAGCCAAATGATATTATTTTAATCGCTGGAAAAGGCCATGAAACGTATCAGGAAATAAATGGTGTTCGTCATCATTTTGACGATATGGAAACTGTAAAAGAAATTTTGGAACAACTAAACAAATAACAAAAAGGAAATTCCAAAAGCCGAAATCCCATTGAAATGTTGGAATTTAAAAATTGGAATTAAAAAAAGGAATTTAAAATAAAGATATATGCTATACTATTTATTTGAATATTTAGACAAAACATTAGATATACCGGGAACTGGAGTTTTTCAGTATATCACTTTCAGATCAGCTTTAGCATTAATGTTGTCGTTGCTTTTGTCAACGATTTATGGTAAGCGAATCATCAACTTTTTGAGAAATCAACAAGTAGGTGAAACTGTTCGTGAGCTTGGTCTTAAAGGACAAAATGAAAAAGCAGGAACACCAACTATGGGGGGACTGATTATCATTTTTGCAACTCTTGTTCCTGTTTTGCTATTTGCTCGTTTGCATAATATTTATATCGTATTGCTTATTGTCACTACGCTTTGGATGGGGACAATTGGTTTTATTGATGATTATATTAAAATATTCAAAAAAGATAAAGAAGGTCTAAAAGGTATTTTTAAAGTTATTGGCCAGGTTGGTTTAGGAATAATTGTGGGTGCTGTTCTTTATTTTAATCCTGCAGTAACAGTAAGAACTGATACCGGAAGAGTTGATATTTACAAAGCAAGTACTAATACCACAGTAATTTTACCAGCGCCTGTTGAAGAGAAATCGACAGCAACGACAATTCCTTTTGTGAAAAATAACGAATTTGATTATGCTGAAATATTAGCATGGACAGGTGAAGGATATGAAAAATGGGCTTGGTTGATTTTCATTCCGGTAGTAATTTTTATTATCACGGCAGTTTCTAATGGAGCTAATTTAACTGACGGAATTGATGGTCTCGCGGCGGGAACCTCGGCAGTGTCTGTCCTCGCCCTCGGAATATTTACATTCGTTTCTGGGAATATTATTTTCTCTAATTACCTGAATATCATGTATATCCCGAATTCGGGTGAAATGACAGTCTTTATATCTGCTTTTGTGGGAGCCTTAATTGGGTTTCTTTGGTACAATTCCTATCCAGCCTCTGTATTTATGGGAGACACAGGTAGTTTGACCATTGGAGGAATCATTGCGGTTTTAGCGATTGCAGTTAGAAAAGAATTATTGATTCCATTATTGTGCGGAATCTTTTTGGTGGAGAATTTCTCAGTGGTTTTACAAGTGAGTTATTTCAAATTTACTAAAAAGAGATACGGTGAAGGACGAAGAATTTTCCTAATGTCGCCACTGCATCACCATTATCAGAAAAAGGGATATCATGAAAGTAAAATTGTTACCCGATTCTGGATTGTTGCCATCATGTTAGCCATATTATCAATCGTTACTTTAAAATTAAGATAGATGAGGTTAGTAGTGTTGGGAGGAGGAGAAAGTGGTGTAGGTACTGCTATTCTCGGGAAGAAAAAAGGATACGATGTTTTTGTATCGGATTTTGGAAAGATAAAAGAGAGTTATAAAGAAGTTCTTATCATTAATAAAATTGCCTGGGAAGAAGAGAAGCATACCGAAGACCTGATTTTGAATGCCGATGTGGTCATGAAAAGTCCGGGGATTCCAGAGAAATCTCCCATCGTAAAAAAGCTGATTGCAGCAGGTGTAAAAGTGATTTCGGAAATTGAATTTGCAAAACCTTTTACAGAAGCACTTACAGTTGGAATTACTGGAAGTAATGGTAAAACAACAACAACAATGCTGACGTATCATTTATTGAAATCAGCAGGTTTGAATGTTGGCTTAGGAGGAAACATCGGAAAAAGTTTTGCCTGGCAGGTTGCTGAAAATAAATACGATGCCTACGTGCTGGAGTTAAGTAGTTTTCAGCTAGACGGAATTATAGAATACCGGCCGGATATTGCCATAATTACGAATATTAGTCCAGATCATTTAGACCGATACGAGTATAAATATCAAAAGTATATCGATTCAAAGTTCAGGATAACAATGAATCAGACCGAAAGCGATTATCTTATTTACGATGCAGACGATGAGGCAAGCGCAGAATGGTTAAAGAACAACACAACAAAAGCAAAATTAATTCCTTTTTCACTAACAAAGAGTTTTGACGAAGGAGCTTCTATAAATAACAACAAAATGGAAATAAAGATCAACCAAGAAGAGTTTACAATGGAAACAGAATACATTGCGTTAGAAGGAAAACATAATATGAAAAACGCAATGGCAGCAAGCTCTGTAGCTAAATTGATGCAAATTAGAAATGCAACAATTCGCGAAAGTTTATCTAATTTTCAAGGTGTAGAACACCGCTTAGAGAAAGTATTAAAAATTCAGAATGTTCAATATATCAATGATTCAAAAGCAACAAATGTAAATGCTACATTCTTTGCTTTAGATAGTATGAACGTTCCAACAGTTTGGATTGTTGGGGGTGTTGATAAAGGAAATGATTACAACGAATTGATGTCATTAGTTCGTGAAAAAGTAAAAGCAATTATCTGTTTAGGAATTGATAATCGCAAAATTATCGAAGCTTTTGGCAACGTAGTTGATATTATGGTTGAAGTAAATAACATGAGCGACGCTGTAAAAACAGCACAAAGATTAACAGAAAAAGGTGATGCCGTTTTATTGTCTCCAGCCTGCGCAAGTTTCGATTTATTCGAAAACTACGAAGACAGAGGAAAGCAGTTTAAGCAAGCAGTGCACAACTTGTAGAAAAAAAGTTTCAAGTTTCAGGTTTCACGTTAGGAGGAACCTGAAACCTGAAACAAAAGAAACTTGAAACAAACCAAAGATTATGAAAGAGCTAGTAAACAAATTAAAAGGAGATAGAGTAATATGGTCATTCGTGGCTTTATTAGCGCTGTTTTCGTTTATGCCTGTTTTTAGTGCTAGTAGTAATTTGGCTTACATCGGTCACGGAACTGGAAATACTTTGGGTTATTTGGTAAAACATCTGGCGCATATCTGTATCGGATTTCTGATTATTTATTGGGTGCATAGAGTGCCATATCATTATTTCAGGGCGATTTCAAAAATTGCTTTGCCAATTGTATGGTTCTTATTGCTTTACACATTGTTGAAAGGAACCGTAATTGCTGGAGCAAATGCAAGTCGTTGGATTCAGGTGCCATTTATCGGGATTACATTTCAGACTTCAACATTGGCTTCTATCGTGCTGTTTATTTTTGTGGCGCGTTATTTGTCTAAAACGAAAGAAGAAAACGAACCTTTTCAGGTTTCACTGATACAGCTTTGGTTGCCGGTTTTTATCACATTGGCACTTATTTTACCAGCGAACTTTTCGACCACAGCATTGATTTTTGCTATGGTTATGATGTTAACGTTCATTGGAAAATATCCATTAAAGTATATTGGTTTTATTATCGGTTCAGGAGTTGCTATGTTGGCCTTCTTTTTATTAGTTGCTAAAGCTTTTCCGGAGTCCAGATTCTTTAGCAGGGTATCAACCTGGGAAAGCCGTATTACGAACTTTACCACTGACAAGCCGGATGAAGATGATTACCAAATTGAAAAAGCAAAAATTGCAATTGCATCTGGAAGATTTGGCGGTTTAGGTCCTGGGAAAAGTGTTCAGAAAAACTTTTTGCCACAATCTTCTTCCGATTTTATTTATGCCATTGTAGTGGAAGAATATGGTTTAGTTGGAGGAGTTTCGATATTGCTTTTGTATTTACTCTTATTGTTCCGATTTGTAATTGCATCTCATAAGGCTACAACTTTATTTGGAAAATTAGTCGTCGTCGGACTCGGTTTTCCGATGATATTTCAGGCGATGATCAATATGGCGGTTGCAGTTGAATTATTGCCGGTAACTGGGCAGACGCTTCCGTTGATTAGTAGTGGAGGTAGTTCAATTTGGATGACTTGTTTTTCGCTCGGCATTATCATCAGTGTAACTAAAAAAGATGAAGAAATTGCCGAAGAAAAAGAAGAAAAAGAAAGAAGAAAAGAAGCGCTTCAGCGATTAATTGATAAAGAACTAGCAGAAGAAGATTTACCTGCTGATGAAATATATGAAGAAGAGGGATTAATGTATTCAATTGAAGACAATTCAAGAAATCCTATGAATGCGGTTTTAAATAAATAAGTTAAGAACAGTATAGTTTTTAAAGAGTAAAATTTTTTAAAGATGACAAATTATAAATTCATATTAAGCGGTGGCGGTACAGGAGGACATATTTATCCTGCGATTGCGATTGCAAATGAATTAAAATTACAATTTCCTGATGCAGAATTCCTTTTTGTAGGGGCACAGGATAAGATGGAAATGCAAAAAGTGCCTCAGGCAGGTTATGAGATAAAAGGTCTTTGGATTGCAGGTTTACAGCGAAAATTGACATTGCAGAATTTGATGTTTCCATTGAAACTGGCAACAAGTTTATTAGAGTCAAGAAGAATCATCAGACAATTCAAACCGAACGTAGTGATAGGAACAGGTGGTTTCGCCAGTGGACCATTATTACAGGCTGCAGGGCAGTCAGGAATTCCGACAGTGATTCAGGAACAAAATTCATTTCCGGGAATTACAAACAAATTATTGAGTAAAAGAGCCAATGCAATTTGCGTGGCTTATGAAAATTTAGAGCGCTTTTTTCCAAAAGAAAAAATCGTTTTGACAGGAAATCCGGTTCGTCAGGATTTGATTGACATTGAAAGTAAACGTGATGAAGCAATCACTTTCTATGGTTTAGATCCCAATAAAAAAACATTATTAGTTTTAGGAGGAAGCTTAGGCGCCAGAAGAGTAAATCAGTTAATTGAGAAAGAATTGCATAATATGCTTTCACAGGATGTTCAGATTATCTGGCAATGCGGAAAATTATATTTTGAAGATTATAAAAAACATCAACAACAACACGTAAGAGTTGTTGATTTTATTGAAAGAATGGATTTTGTCTATGCAGCAGCAGATGTGATTATTTCGCGTGCAGGAGCATCATCGGTTTCAGAATTATGCATTGTTGGAAAACCGGTTATTTTTATTCCGTCACCAAATGTAGCTGAGGATCATCAGACAAAAAATGCCCAGGCAATTGTTGATGAAAAAGGTGCTATTTTGCTGAAAGAATCAGATTTGGACAGTCAGTTTAGCATTGTTTTTGAAGCTTTGATGAAAGATGACGGAAAGCAAAAACAATTAAGTGCCAATATTAAAAAATTGGCAATGCCGAATGCGACTAAAGTTATTGTAGACGAAATTAAAAAGTTGTTATAATATAAAATTTGTCAAAAATTATACAACACAATAAAGAAAACAGAACGCTATTTTAGGCATTTTGGGTTATTAAAAGGAAAAATATTACAAAGGCTTAATTACTAGTTTATTATAGAATAAAACTAGTTGCAAATAGCCCAAAAAATAAAATTAAAATGAATTTAAATCAAATACAGAACGTTTATTTTATTGGCATTGGAGGCATCGGAATGAGTGCTCTGGCCCGTTATTTCAAATATATCGGGAAACAGGTTTCAGGTTACGATAAAACACCGTCAATGTTAACTAATGAATTGATTGAAAGTGGAATTGATATTCATTTTGAAGATAATATTAATTTGATTCCAAGTGATTATTTCGTGGAGAATACGTTGGTGATTTTTACGCCAGCTGTTCCAAAATCGCATTCAGAGTGGAATTACTTTATCGAAAGAAATTATGAAATTAAAAAGCGTGCTGAAGTTTTAGGAATCATTACGAAGGACACTTTTAGTTTTGCAGTTGCCGGTACACACGGAAAAACAACAACGTCAAGTATTTTAGGACATATCTTATATGAGAGTGGAGCAGATGTAACCGCTTTTGTAGGTGGAATTGTTGAGAATTACAATTCTAATTTAATTGGAACCGGAAAAACGGTAACAGTTGTAGAGGCAGATGAATTTGACCGTTCGTTTTTACACTTACACCCAAATATTGCTTGTATCACTTCTATGGATGCTGATCATTTGGATATTTATGGAACCAGCGATGCTATTGAAGCATCGTTTGTGGAATTTGCTTCGAAAGTTGAAGATAAAAGCAAGTTGTTTATAACTAAGGAATTACCTCTGGAAGGAGTGCAATGTGCTATAAATGAAGATGCTGTATATAAGGCGTTCAATGTTCGAATAGAAAATGGAAGTTATGTTTTTGATGTGCAGACGCCATCAGAAATTATGAAAGATTTGCATTTCGGATTGCCTGGGAAACACAATTTAATGAATGGATTAATGGCTATTGCAATGGCCAAAACGTTTGGCACCCCGACCGACTCCATTGCAAAAGCCATTGCTTCATTCAACGGAATCAGAAGACGTTTTTCGTATCAGATTAAATCTGAGAATTTAGTTTATATAGATGATTACGCACATCATCCAACGGAGATAAATGCTGTACATCAAGCTGTTACGGAATTGTATCCGGGGCGTAAAGTATTGGCGATCTTTCAACCACATTTATTCAGCAGAACAAGAGATTTTGCTGATGGATTTGCAGAGAGTTTGTCGCAATTTGATGAAGTGTTTTTAATGGATATTTACCCGGCACGAGAATTACCGATGGAAGGGATTACATCGGATTGGTTGTTAGGGAAAATGACAAGTTCGAACAAGAAAATTGTTGCAAAAAATGATTTATTAGCGGAAATCAAAGCCAGTGATGCGCCAATAATTGTAACAATAGGAGCTGGAGATATTGGTGAAATGGTTCCATCAATTAAAAAAATGCTAAATGAAAATATTTAATTGGACAAATATTCGATTGATTCTCATTTTTGGGCTTGTACTTTTTTTGTATTCGTTCGCACAACATCGAAATGGTGATCGAAAACTGAAGAAATCCATGGTTGTTTTTGTAGGAGAAAACACGCTATTTGTGAAGCCGGAATCGGTTAATAAATTGTTAATAGAAAATAAAAGAGACGCTTCCAGTATCCGAAAAGATGAAGTAGATTTGAATAAGATAGAAAAAAACCTTGATACGCAAGACATGATTGAGAAGTCAGATGTTTTTGTAAGTATCGACGGAGTTCTAAAAGCGAGAGTAAAACAGAAGACACCAATAGCAAGAGTTTATGATGGTGATAACTCTTTTTATATTGACTATGAAGGACATAAAATGCCTTTATCAGACAATTTTACGGCTCGGGTTCCTCTTGTTTCGGGGGCAATAAATGAAAAAAATAACGACGATTTAGCTGCTTTATTTCGCACAATTTATGACGATGCGTTTTTGAAAAAAAACATCATTGCAATACAAATTATGCCTAATGGCAGCCTAAAAATGTTTAATAGAAATTATGATTACTTCATCGACTTTGGCAGAACGATGAATGTTGATAAGAAATTTAATAACTATAAAGCCTTTTTTCAAAAAGCAGTTTTAGATAGTTCGTTATACAAATACAAAAAGATTGACCTTAGGTTTACGGAACAAGTAGTTTGCACAAAATAATAGAAAATGGAAAAAGATAACATTGCAGTAGGTCTAGATATTGGAACAACCAAAATCGTTGCCATGATAGGCAAGAAGAACGAGTATGGCAAGTTGGAAATTTTGGGTATTGGGAAATCCAAAAGTTTGGGTGTTGCGAGAGGTGTTGTAAACAACATTACGCAAACTATCCAATCAATTCAACAGGCTATTTTAGAAGCAGAAAATAATTCAGGTTATAAAATAAAAGATGTGGTCGTGGGTATCGCCGGACAACACATCAGAAGTATACAGCATACAGATTACATCAGCCGTAGTAATCCGGAGGAAGTAATTGGCGAAAAAGATATTCAGCTTTTGATTGACCAGGTTAATAAACTGGCCATGTTACCGGGAGAAGAAATCATTCACGTTTTGCCACAGGAATTTAAAATCGACGGACAGTCTGAAATCAAAGAGCCAATTGGAATGTATGGTGGAAGACTGGAATCTAGTTTTCACGTTGTAGTTGGACAAGCTTCTTCTATCAGAAATGTTGGAAGATGTATTCAGAGTTCAGGAATCGAATTGTCTGGATTGACATTAGAGCCTTTGGCTTCGGCAGATGCAGTTTTGAGTCAGGAGGAAAAAGAAGCGGGTGTTGCATTGATCGATATTGGTGGTGGAACAACAGATTTAGCCATTTTTAAAGATGGAATCATTCGTCACACTGCTGTAATTCCTTTCGGAGGAAATGTAATTACGGATGATATTAAAGAAGGCTGTTCAATTATTGAAAAACAAGCTGAGCTTTTAAAAATAAAATTCGGATCAGCATGGCCTGGAGAAAATAAAGACAACGAGATTGTTTCTATTCCTGGATTAAGAGGCAGAGAGCCAAAAGAGATTTCGCTTAAAAACTTGTCTAAAATTATCCATGCCCGTGTGGTGGAAATTGTTGAGCAGGTTTTTGCAGAGATTAAAGCATACGGACACGAAGATCCTCGTAAAAAATTAATTGCCGGAATCGTTCTTACAGGTGGTGGAGCTCAACTAAAACACATTAAGCAATTAGTAGAGTACATTACCGGAATGGATACCAGAATTGGATATCCAAACGAGCATTTAGCAGGAAATTCAAGCGAAGAAATTTCTAGCCCATTGTTTGCAACTGCAGTTGGTTTGGTAATGAACAGCATCGAAAATAGCACCCAAAGTGCTGTTAGAATGGAGTTGGTTAACGAACAGCCAAAAGTGGTTTACAGAAATGTTCCACCGCAGCAGCAACAACAGCCGGTACAGCAACGATACGAAGTTGAAGAAAACTACGTTGAAAGAGTAGAAACTGTAGAGCAGTCAAGAGAAGTTAGAAATACTGTTGAAGCGGAATCTACCGAAACAAAAATAAGAAGATCATTTTTTGATCGCTATGTCGATAAAATCAAAGATTTTTTAGACAACGCAGAATAAATTAATAATAGACGAAAAGGATTACTATTGGCCCCAAGTCAAGAAGTAAAAAATGTATTTAATAAGAATTTCAAAACCAAAAAGATGATGAGCAACTCAGAATTTGGAAGTATTTCATTTGATTTACCAAAAAACCAATCAAATGTAATCAAGGTAATAGGTGTAGGTGGAGGCGGAAGTAACGCAATCAACCACATGTTTAAACAAGGTATTAAAGGGGTAGATTTTATCGTTTGTAATACAGACTCGCAGGCACTTCAGAATAGTGCTGTACCAAATAAAATTCAGCTAGGTATGAACCTAACAGAGGGTCTTGGAGCAGGAGCAAATCCTGATGTAGGACAACAATCTGCTATTGAGAGTATCGCTGATATCGAAAAAATGTTGGACCGTGGTACTAAGATGGTATTTATTACCGCTGGTATGGGTGGTGGAACAGGTACAGGTGCTGCTCCGGTAATTGCACAATTAGCAAAAGAAAGAGAGATTTTAACGGTTGGTATCGTAACAATTCCATTTCAGTTTGAGGGTAAAGTTCGTCAGGAGCAGGCTCTTCTAGGAATCGAAAAATTACGTAAACAAGTCGATTCGTTAATTGTAATCAATAATAATAAATTAAGAGAAGTATACGGAAATCTTGGTTTTAAAGCAGGATTCTCTAAAGCGGATGAAGTATTAGCAACAGCCTCAAGAGGTATTGCTGAAGTAATTACACACCACTATACTCAAAATATCGATTTACGTGATGCAAAAACTGTTTTGTCAAATAGTGGAACTGCGATCATGGGATCTTCTGTTGCTACAGGTGAAAACAGAGCGAAAGAAGCTATTGTTTCAGCTTTGGATTCTCCTTTATTAAATGACAACAAAATTACAGGAGCCAAAAACGTATTGTTGCTTATCGTTTCTGGATCTAATGAAATCACGCTTGATGAAATTGGAGAAATCAACGATCATATTCAGGCAGAAGCAGGTTACAACGCGAATATTATCATGGGAGTTGGTGAAGACGAAACTCTTGGTGAGGCTATTGCAGTAACTATTATTGCTACTGGTTTTGATGTTGAACAACAAAATGAAATCGTAAATACAGAACCTAAAAAAATCATTCATACGTTAGAAGATGAGCAAAGAAGTGTTCATAATTTAACGAACAAAACGGTTACTTCTTTTGACTTAAATGCTGAAACACCTACTGCGAAATCAGAAGAAAAAGTTGTTTTTGAATTAATGGAAGATGAGCCTTTTGCTAATACTCATAATCCTGTAGTTCCAACTCCTGTTGCTCCAGTTGCAGTTGCTCCAACTATCAATCAGGAAGAATTAGTGGTGATGTCAGAGTTTATCAAAAATCTTGATGTAACTTTTGAAATCGTTTCGCCAATTACAGATATCGATTTTACGATTTCAGCTCCGGCAGCAGAATTTGTTCAGGAAGTAAAACCAGTTCAGCAAAGAACTTTTGAAAGAGAAGAACAAACGACTTTCTCTTTTGATTTACCTCTTTTCAGATCTGAACCAGAAGTGAAAAAAGAACCGGTTGTTGAGGAAACTAAAATTTTATTCGAATTATCAAACGAAACACGTAACATCAAAGTTAACGATCCAGTACAATTTGTACCGGTAACAGAAGTTGCTGAAAACGGAGTTATCAAATATTCTTTGGAAGAATATATGGAGGTTGAGGACAATTTAATGGCATCAAAACCAGTTGAAAAACCAGTAGATGTTGTTCCTGCTGAATTGAATATTCAGTTGAAACAAAAGGTTGATTTTGCTCAGGAAGCTGATTTCGCAACAACTTCAAATGTTTCTCCAATGGAATTAACTATCGAAGAAACATTACGTTTGAGAGCGGAAGAAAGAAGAAAGAAACTAAAGGAGTTTAACTATAAATTCCATAATAATGTTTCGAGAATTGATGAACTTGAAAAAGAGCCTGCTTACAAAAGATTAGGTATCGATCTTTCAAATAATCAGTCGAATACAACCAATTCAAGAATATCTGTTGGTACTGATAGTAATAACGATTTGCAATTGCGTTCAAACAATTCATTTTTGCACGACAACGTAGATTAATTTTACATTCATAATATTAGGATAACCCGAAAATTGGATTTAATTTTCGGGTTATTTTTTTTATCTTCGCACAGAATTTTAAAATTTGACTTCTTTAGTACACTTTTAAAGTGAATCTTATTGTCATTTGAAGTGAAGTCGCGGATAATTCAAATAATCATAACAATATATAAGCTTTGAGCTTATTTAAATAAAATAAAACGATGAGTTTACAAACATTAATCATGGACGAGATCAAAACCGCTATGAGAGCTAAAGATACAGTTGCACTAGAAGCATTAAGAGCTATTAAATCTGAAATGTTATTGGCTGCAACAGCTTCAGGATCAAAAGAAGAATTAACAGAAGACGATGAAGTTAAATTACTTCAAAGATTAGTTAAAACCCGTAAAGAAAGCGCGAGAATTTTTACAGAGCAAAATCGTCCTGATTTAGCTGAACCAGAATTGGCTCAGGTTGCTGTAATCGAGAAGTTTTTGCCTGCTCAATTAAGTGAGGAAGAAGTAGAAGCAGTAATAGCAAAAATCATTGCTGAAACTGGAGCTTCAGGAATTGCTTCGATGGGTAAAGTTATGGGTTTAGCCTCTGCTCAATTAGGCGGAACTGCTGAAGGAAAAACCATTTCGGCAATCGTTAAAAAGTTATTGGTATAATAAAATTCCAAAAAATAAATTCCAAATTCCAACTTTTTACAATTGGAATTTGGAATTTAAAAAATTGAAATTTAAATATTTTGACCGCGTAGTTCAACTGGATAGAATATCAGATTTCGGCTCTGAGGGTTGGGGGTTCGAACCCCTCCGCGGTCACTATAAATTAAAAAAAGCCTGAGAATATAGATTCTCAGGCTTTTTTTCTTTATAACATTATAGTTATTATCTCCTCCAATGATTTAATCGAGGTAAAATACTTTTGAGATAATTAAGGCCATAAGGTGAATTCAAAATATGATTTATCGTATAACTCGTACCCTTTTGATCTGTTCCGATAAGATAAGGGGTGGCCCAATAATAGGAATTAAACCAATCATTAATAGTAAAAACATACTTATCAAAAAAATGATTGCCAGCCATAAATCCAATAAATTTTTGTGTGTCAATATCTAATCTATTATCATTTTTTAATTCATCAAAAAAATCAAATTGTTTTTTAAAATCATGTTTTTCAATAGAGGAATAACCAAAATTTTCCACCATCTTGTTAAATGTTTTTTCGTCGTAGGCTAATTTGACTAAATTTAAAAGTGTCTTTTCCCAGACTTCCTCATCAAAAGCATCTAATTTCGAATAATATTTTTGAAGAAAATTTTCTAAAGGCATCGTGATGAAATCTGTATTTTCTTTATCCAGAAACTCTTTTGAATAATTGATTCGCAGATTTTTATTAATTTCAAGTTTTGTTAAATATTCAAGCATAATTCTATTTTAATAACTTTAAAAAATTAATTGCTTCAAGCTTTTGGCCATCACTTATTAATTTTATTTGTTCATTTTTAGAAATAAAATTTAGAAAATCTGAAGGTAATTCAATAGATAGCTTATCAACATAAAAGTGGAGATAATTTGGCCAAATCCAATATCCGTCTGTTAAATAACTAACTCCACCTATTATAGAACTATCATCTTTTATTAATGATTTTACTACTTGCATAGTAACTGCGATCGAAGTTCCTTTTTTCAAATAATTAAGAATCGTTTCTTTATTCTGATAATCGCTTCTTATTTTATAATCATGAAATTTCTTCCCACTCAATTCATCATTATATTCACTAATTACGCCTATTAATCTCATTGTGTTTTTTTATGTATCATAGTTAAAGTTACATTTTAAGATTTAATAATTTATAATCTTTAAGTTTCTTCTAATAACAGGTTCACATTCTGTACCTCAGTCTAACTATAGAAAACAAAAAGCCTGAGAATGTAAATTCTCAGGCTTTTTTTTGGACTACTTTTCACAAATCTCTTTCAGCTTCTCAAGTGCTTTTGGATAGTGGTCATTCATATAATCTAAAAATTCTTCGACTGTGTCTAAGTCAACAGTAACGTTTGTAGTGCCGTTGTTTTCTTCGAAAGTGTAGTTTTCAAATCCGTTTGCCCATTTTTCTACATCTGGTCCTTCAGTTATTTCTTTCTCCCCTTTTAATAGCCCGTAGTGTTGAATGGAAACAAATTGGTTGGGAACGTTTATAGCTATCCTGGAAACCATACCGCCTTTTTCTCCCTTCTCATCTACACCAACAAATAGAATTTTACTTCCTTTCTCCCAACTTCCTTCGTAGGTAGAGGTGGGATTAAATAAGGCAGTCCATTGTTCATAAGTTGATTTATTGGTAATGCCAAGCATAAAATCATATATCTTGGTTACAGGTGCATTGATGCTTACTTTGAATTGTAACTTTTTCATAATGTTAAATATTTGGTTAGACTATATTTAAGTGGTTATTATATAGGATGTTAGCGTCGTTTCGTAAAATTAAGAAACCTATTTCATAACGGAATAGGTTTTTATGTTTTTCAGATAAAATTAACTCTCAAAATAACTAGGTCAAAAAGATATCTTTTTCCTATTTCTCAGATCCCTTTTTAGAATTTTTCACTAAAATAAAAACTGAAAACGCAAAACACAAGAAGTAAATAACTGCCAGTGCTGGCTTCTCAAATTTAAAAGTTTCAAAATCAAATTGCTTAAATAATGTTACGCCTAAGATGATTGCACAAATCCAAAAGATAAAGTTGACTACTTTTTTATTTTCCATGATTTTCAGTGTTTTATAAGTGTGTGAATTATCGTTTTTATTACAATTTTAAAAAATAATTAATAACGAAGATAGGAAAGAATAAGAAATTATTTATGTTTTTTTTGGATGTAAATGTGATGAAAAAACAGAACCCTGTAATCTAGCCCCGATAGCAGCGGCATCTCCCGATTTAGAAAAACAAGGCTTTTTAGCCGTAGTTTTTGTTAATCGGGAATATAGTGGATAGCGGGACTAAAGGTGTTATGAAAACAATTCTTCTGCTCCAAATAAAAAACACAGACAAAGAAAAAAGGTCTTAATAAACATACTTTCATACGTCAATTAAAACCTTTTTCAGTAAAATGAATTATATAATTAATCGATCACAACTTCTGCTAAGTTTTGATTTTCTTTGATTTTACCAAGCTGAATCGTTTGTAATTTTCGTTCTGTAACACCATTTTTAGAAGTATAAATTTCAACCATAACGGTTGTTGGGCCGTTTTCGGTTAAGGTTCTTTCTCCAAAGTAATTCGATTTGATGATGTATTTTCCTTTAACAGCATTTCTCAATAAATATTGTTCCGGACCATAACCTTGTGTGAAATCTTTAGAGAAACGGGCACCAATTTCAGTGTCGCGATGTCCGTAATAACATTCTTCGTTGGTTGGTTCTATGATGTGAAGATCGATATCCGTATCCATCTGATTCCAGTTTAAGATAATGCGGATCGCGACTGGCATTTTGTTCAAATATTTTTTGTCTAGTTTGTCTGTTTTAATGCCGCTGTGTTCCTGAATCATTCTGTTCAAATCCATTAAGATAATATCTTCAACACCAGAATATTGTCCGCTCATTTCGCCAAAATAATTTACTTCTAAGGCTTTGATCAACTCATCAAAAGCAGCCTGATATTGTTTGTTGTCTTCAAGTGTCAAAGCTAAATCGCGATGTGCCTGTGGTTCCTGTTCTCTCCATTTTGCGACCTGACTCGCAGTAAACAAAGCATCTTCATAGGTTGACCACTGACGTAATACATAAGTCAGGGATTTGTACAGTTGATGATTCTCTAAACCTAAATCGGCAATGTTGCTCAATACTAACAGGGCTTTTTCTTTGTCGCCATTGTCATAAAAGTAATTGGCGACATCAAAATAAAAATTCGGATTGTTGATTTGGTCGGCACGCAATTCAAGATATACACTGTATCTTTTTTCTGCCGGAGCATTAGCTAAAGCTTTCAAATAAATTCGGTCCGGATTCCAGGTATTGACTTTGGTTTGATTATAGCTGGAATATCCAACGATAACATCCAGATTGGAATCTACCACATTTTGATTTTGGATTGCGTTTTCAGAAATAAGCGCATCAGCGGAACCACTACTAATAGCAAGTCCGGCAACTTTTCCGGCCAATGCTTTTTGAACGTTGTTACTTGAAGCTGAAACACTCTCTGAACGAAGCATTCTGGCAGAGGCAGTAGGTAAATCCCTTTTTTCTTTCTTATCTGATTCTTCTACTGCACCAACAGACTCTCTTTGGACTTGAGTTCCGTATCCAACAGTTACCACTTCCTGTAATTCCTGATGAGCGTCCTTCATCGTAATACTGTAGTTTCTTCCGCTTCCCACTCTTATTTCTTTAGTATCCATCCCAATAAAACTAATCTGCAGTTTATCGCCGTTTACAGCATCAATACCAAATTTACCATCAAAATCTGTAGTGGTGCCACGACGAGTGCCTTTTACTAAAACACTTGCCCCAGGTAACGGAAGTCCCCTTTCATCTAGAACAACACCTCGTACATTACCACTAATAGTACTGACATTTTTTGGATTCTTTGGCGCAGGTACTGGCTTCGGAATAGTATATTTAGTATTCTTATCCCACCACGTTTTGAGCTGTTCGTAATAACTGGCTACATTTTCCCAATTGCTAAACTTCTTTGCCTGTGCGCTCGCCATTTGCTGTTTCATGACGTTATCAAACTCTGCTCTCAATTCTGCTGGCGGAATAATATCATATTGAATATAATCGTGCAGACTTTCTAAAACAATGAGCGATGTGTTTTGCGTTACGATTCCGTATCGTTTTCCCAGAGCTTCAATCTCATCAGCATTTGTTTTGTACTGAATTTCAAGATTGGCAATTTTCTTTTGCGCCCACAATTTTTCGATACTAATTTCTCCCGAAACCGGAATTGTAGCATCAATATGGATTGTTTTTTCTAAAACAGGTTTTTCATCATAACCAAAAAGCAATACCACCTCATTTTTACTTTTTAATGAAATTCCGGCAAGGCTAAAACTTCCTGAAACCGGCGTTCCGGCCATTGGGTATAAATCGGTTACCAGATAGTTTTCTTTGATTCCCAGGAATTTCAAACTCTGATACATCAATTTATCATAAGCCTCGTCAACTTTTAACTCATTTAAATTGATGAAATTTCCACCTGTTTTTATCGCATTATAATTCAAAAATGCATAATCTGAGGAACCAAGCGAACTAATCGTATAAATTGGTTTTTTGGTCGTTGTTAAGACGTTTGCACTCAAAGAAGATAATCCATCTGTAAAGAATAAATATTCATCGTGAACCGGCAATTTGATTTTTGAGAAACGTGTACCGCCATCGTAAACCACGTTTTCTAAAACTGATTTCAGGGCAGACCAATCACCATTTTGAATCGCATAAGTATTTTTTTTATCAAAGTTATAACCCGCAAAATACAAAGTCACCGAGACATTTTTTAGTTGATTAAAATAGGCTGCAAGCAATTGCAGTTCTTTCGTAACGTTTCGGTTTTTACAGCTTAGTGAAACATCCCAGATCAAGCCAATAGTAGCTGGGTTTTTCTTTAGAATTTTAGGATTATCCAAAATAGTATTGGCATAAAAATAATGCTGATCGTTGACACTCTGAGCCACGACACTCGGAATTTCAGCACGAATCGGAATCGTGATTAGTAATTTATCCCTAAGCTGATAATTCACTTTTTTAACCGAAGTTACATAAGACTGATTCTGATTTTCTAACGACAGAATTCCTTCATCATTTGCAATAGTTGGTGCCGCAGTTGCCCCCAAAACCGCGACATTCAACTCAAAAGCATCCAGTTTCCCGGAATAACTACTCAACATTTGATACGACAAATGTATTGCATCAAAACTGCTTAATTCTTGTTCGTAACCAATAATTACAATACGTTCTTTGCCCGGCATTAGAGGATAAATGCGGGTTCTAAAATTATTTCCTTCTACTTTTTCGAGTAATCCCGGATCGACACGACGATGTTCAACGGCTTCAAAAACCTGTTTTCCTTTATTCTTGTTTACCGGAACTGCCTCACGCATTTTCTCGTTAATATCAATCGCGTATCTTGAAACCGAAACCCCTTCCGGTAACGGAAACATCAACTCGGCTTCCATCTGGCGATTGGTTCCGTTGTAAAAATGCATTTCAGTGGTCGTGTACGCAATATTGCCCACGATTTTTACAGCAACTTTAAGTTGGTTTAATCGGACTAATGAAGAGTCTTTGCCTTTTATATTCAATTGCGGACTTTGCGCCTGAGTAAATAATCCGAAGAATAACAGCGAAGTTAGAAGTATGTTTTTCATAAAATATAGTTTTAAGTTTTCCAGAAGAAACTTCTCTATTATTATAGAGTACTATTTTTATAAAAAGGTTGGGAAGAATGAAAAAACTTCTTCATAAAAAGTCTTATAAAGAAGTTTTTTCAATTTTTAATAGTTTTTTTAGGAGCTATTTCCTGCTGTTCCTTCCAATCTTTTGTGTCCGCCGCGGCGGACACAAAAGGATTTTCCTCCCGACACTTCGGGGCCATCAGGGCTAGGGCACTCGTTTTCAAAAGAAATATCATATTATTATTTTAGACTATTTCTATTTATTTCGAATTTTCCAAAAAAGCATGAATATAATTCACGACTAAATTCACATGCTGATGATGCGGTGCATGTCCGGTGCGTGGCAAAACTATAAGTTGTGCTGTTGGCAATTGCTGCGTTAAAGGATACCAGTTTTCGACTGCAAAACTAATGTCATTATCTCCGCAAATGATCAAAATTGGTGTTTTGGTAGTTTTTAGTTTTCCTTTAAAATCATCTTTATCTTCGGCTAAACCGGCACTGCCTTGAAAGTAAAGCTGAAAAACATCCATCGTTGACGGAATTTTAGAAACATCGATTCGTTTGGCAATTCTGTCGTGCGATGCTTTGGCTTCTACTTTACTAGTTTCTGACGAAGGTTCAAAAAATAGCACAATTTCATCATCAAAATCATTTACAGGTTTTAGGGCGGCATCCAGAAAAGCTTGCCCTAACGGAACAACTCTTTCGCCCGGAGGGCCTGTTCCTAACAATACGGTTTGCGTAATAAGATCGTCAAATAGGAGCGTGGCAACTTGTGTGACCAATCCTCCGTAAGACCATCCCATGATAATCGTTTTTTCAATTTTTAGAAAATGGGCCAGATCTTTTACATCTTGGGCAACCTCTTTTAAATCGGTTGGTAAAGTTCCGGTGGAATAACCAATTCCGCTGTAGTCAAACGTAATCACCTGATAATTTTCGGCCAATTGATCTAAAAATAGTGGATCCCAGGTATCAAGAGTTCCTCTAAAGCGGTTTACTAAAATAATCGGACTGCCTTGTCCGATAGAACGATAAGCAATTTTACGGCCCGGAACATCGGCAAATTCGGTGGTTGAATTTAGCGCGCTAATTTTTTGTGCATTCATAATGGATAAATTTGTTATAAGCATCAAAAAAACAATTGGAAATGTAAATGTTTTCATTGCTTTTGAATTTTGGTTTACAACAAATCCAGAAACAATTTTAATGCCTTGGTTAAAATATTTATAATCCTGTGTTTTTTGAGATATGGAGCTGTTTAATAGTTTTGGGTTTTATTTTATTTCGCTAAGGGAAAGGTACTTTAGCGATATTTAGAAAAATTAGATCTCTATTGTACTGCCTATTTTTGGTAAAAAAAGCTTTAGATTGGCATTTGTAAAATCAGCTGTTGCTTTTTCATGATCCATTACTATAAAACCAAAAGTGTCGTAATGCACGCCCAGAATTTTATTGACACCAACCAGTTTTGAAGCTTCAATCGCTTCCTCAACTCCCATGGTGAGTCCGTCGCCAATTGGAAAAACGGCAAAATCAAGTTTGGTAAATTTCGGAATGATCTGCATGTCTAAAGTAAGAGCTGTGTCGCCGCTATAATAGAAATTTCCGTCTGAAGTCGTAAGTACAAAACCGCAGGCGATTCCCCCATAACTTCCATCACTAAAACTGCTTGGATGTTGTGCAATCACACATTTTACGCGTCCAAAATCGAAATCAAATTTTCCGCCCGGATTTATAGGATGCGCGTTTTCAATTCCGTTTTTCAAGAGCCAGCCGTAGATTTCAAAATTCCCCAAAACCTTCGCTCCGGTGTTTTTGGCGATTCTTTCCACATCCTGAATATGGTCGTAATGCGCGTGCGAAATAAAAATATAATCTGCTTTTATGGCGTCGACGTCAACATCTTTTGCTAATTCGTTTGGCGTAATAAAAGGGTCGAAGAGAATGTTTTTTCCATTGGCTAAAACAGAGAAACAGGAATGTCCGTAATAGGTTACTTTCATGGTAAATGAATTTAGAAATTAGTATTAATTATATCTATAAATATTCAAATAATATACCAGTCAAATTTTATTTTAGAAAGAAGCTACTCTTCAAAAACCTTTTCAGTATCCACAGGATTGTTTTCCTGATATAGTTTTTTACCAATTTCTCCACTGTCGCCTAAAGCACGACCTTTAATCAACCAGGCAATTCCAAAAGCAAATAGGGCAAGAGCTTCCAGAATTAAAGTAGAATATCGGAACAGTTTAAAAGTTTCAGAAATGGGAACCAGAATCACAAAAACGATAATCGAATAACCGCAAAAGCGATAGATGTTATTTTCGTTTAGCATACTTTTCGGATCTCGTGTTTCATTCTCCTGACCAATCGTAAATACATTAATGGCCAATAAAGCCATAATAAGAAAAAGTAGCGCCGCAAAACCATAATGAAGCCAACCCAGCCACTTTTCAGCGTATGGAATCAACGTATAAATTTTATTGAAAGAATCTTCCGGGTTCATAGGAAACAGGGCCACGCCAATCGCCATAATTCCGGCAACATTAGTTAGCAGATTGTCATTTTTCCAAATAGAAGCATTACCATGACCTTTGTACCGGATTAAAAATAATCCCACAGCAGCCAAAGTTCCGGTAAAAATTTCCCTGAGATTGGTGTAGTAATAATTACTGATTGAAGGTTGCAGAGGCGTTTTAAAAAAAGAGATATAAGACAACCCCACTAAAAGTATTGGCAAACTGATACCTAAATATCCAATAGCACGACGTATTCTTCGATAGGTAAAAATATCAAAGCTTTCGATTTTAACTTCTTTGTTGTTTATCTTCATGACCAATCGATTTGGTTTTAGAAAGATAAAGTTAAGAGATTATTTTGTAAGTATTTGAAAATGAACATTTATGTATTGTTTTTTGTCATTCTGAGGAACGAAGAATCACACTAGAAACTCTACAAAGATTGGCGAATTGCTGTGTGGAATTACTAGTGTGGTTCTTCGTTCCTCAGAATGACAAGTTTGCGCAGAAGAGTAAACAAAATAAAAAAATCTGCCTAAATCCGCGTGCCATTACCTTCAGTATTCAAAATCTTATTTTCGGGAAAACAAATTCTCTACCACCCATGCCGGGCCAATCATTAAAAACTGAAGATCTTTTAAAAACGAAGGTTTTTTGCCTTCAATATTATGTCCGTAGAATTGTCCAATCCAGGCGATGACAAACACGCCAATTGAGAATATCCACAACGGCACAAACTGACCGATATAATAGTTTACAACCAAACAAATAGCAGAGAAAATCGCAATTTTAATAGCCATCGCAACTGATAATCGAATGTAAAAAACGAGTACAAAAATTAAAACAACAGCGGCCCAATTTTCGATAATAGGAGTGTTTAGTTTTAAAGTATTGGCAATGATTCCGCTCGGAATACTCATCAATAAACCCACTATCGAAAAGTAAATAGCGGGCACGCAAACATAATGAATCGCTTTGTTTTTAGGGTTTTGATGACTTACTGCATATTCTGCAAACCATTGGTCTAATGTTCTCATTTTTTTGGATTTAGGTATGTAAATCTATTGAATTTTTTGAAACTAAATGTACTAATATAAATTTGGTTTGGTTACTCCTATTTTTTCATATCGGGCCTTGTTCATTTCAAAATGCATTTCGGTCATTGCATTCAAGTACTCCTTTAAGGGCTCTAGATTGTATTCTTTTCTTAGCGCATCAACATGATCTGGATCTGAAAGCCCATTTTTTGGAATGGCGCTAACTGTGGCTTGAACTTCATAAGTTACCTGGGTTCCAAATAGCTGTTTTTCGCCTGCATTTACTTTTATTCTGTCATATAAAAACGCATAATTTTCAGGGTTGGCATTTCTTTTTTTAACTTCTTTTTGCATCGATCCTAAAACCTCTTGCTGAAATTCAGGATATTTATCTAAATGCTGTATCAAAAGCCAGAAATCATTTGAGCCATCTTTTCCAACCTTGTCAAAACCTAAAAAACCATATTTTATATAGATTTTTTCGAGTTGATTTTTGTTAGCTGTAAAAACACTGTCTTTAAAAGATTTCCATTTTTCTTTATCATAATTTCCATTTCCATTTTTTGGAGGCGAAGCAGCAACCTGATCAATTTTGACCATTTCTTTAAGTTCTGATTTTAGTTTACTTTGAGTTGCGGTGCTCAGTTTTGGAGCACAGCTTGTAAGGAATGCAAAAAGAGTTGAAATTAGAATGCAGTTTTTCATTGTCATATTTAGAGTATGTTAAGGCGAGTAGTAAGGTTTTTAAAAATTTTGAATCCTTGTATCAAAATATATTATTAGTATCTGTAACCTGAATTAATTTTTTAAATCGGCTTCTGTCATAATCGATTCGGCTTGCTTTTACTGCAATCGGAAAGTAAATCCCGATATTTGAGTTCATTTTTAATTTATTTAATGCATTTGTAGAAAAATCAAGTTTGCCATCAGCGACGTCATTAAGGCTGGCAACAAAATCTGCATTTAAGGTAAAATCAGTTTCAATATCGACCACAAGGTTTTGAGCAAAAACAGTTCCTGTTGTCAATAAAAGATAATTTTGATTGATGTTTTTTAGAAGAGAAGGATTCGGGTGCAGAAAGTCAGCTCCATAAAAATATTCTTCAAGATTCCCAATTGTATATTCTTTGGTAACCGAATTGCCATAGCTAATCGTTACCGACTTCCCAGATTGTATTTTGGATGTAATTCCAAATGTTCCGAGGCCAAGTGTTTTTAAAATTTCTCCCAAAAGTGTAATACCAATATTAAATCCGTACTCATCTTTTTTGGTATAATCAACATTCAGGGCAGCGTTCTCGATTTCTGTCAATACAATATCGCTCTTAAAAGCGTGGCCGATATTGTCGTAGTAAAGCTGAGCCTCATCAAAAGGTTTTTTCAGCCATAATTGTAGTGGTTTATGATTTCTAACTGGTCCTTCAATTAAATCATAACCTTGTTCGGTTAAAAATGTTGATAGTCTCATCGTAGTGGTATTTAAGGTTATTAGTAGTTTGGGTTATCAGATAAAATTTGTTTTTGGCTACTCTTTTTAGAAAATTAATTGGCATCTAATATTCTCATTTATAGGATTTAGCTATCACAAATTTATTGAATATTTATAAGTTAATTCGCAATTTTATGATTCCTTTATATGTTATCGACTGATAAATAGTAACTTAAAAAACAAGAGTAATTCAATACCAAAATTTAACTCAAATTGTGAATATCTATTTCGCAATTAATGGATTTTATTTGCGTTAAAATCTATCTTTGACATCCTTAAATTAAATAGAAATGAGCGCAGTTTGGTACGAATGCAAAGTAAAATATAGAAAGACAGATGATATTGGTGCACAAAAGGTTACGACAGAACCTTATTTGGTAGATGCCATATCCTATACAGAAGCCGAAAGCAGAATCAATGAAGAAATGGCGGCGTATGTAAGTGAAGAATTTAAAATCACAAACATAAAAGTAGCGAACTATGCTGAGATTCACCCGTTCGAAAATGCCGATCGTTGGTTTAAGTCAAAAGTTTCTTTAATTGCTTTTGATGAAGAAAGCGGAAAAGAACGCAAAACGAATATGTATTTATTAGTGCAGGCGAACGATGTAAAAGAAGCCTACGATAACACAGTTTCTGTAATGAAAGGGACAATGGGCGATTATACCATCCCGGCTATTTCAGAATCGCCTATTATGGATGTTTTTCCATATTTCAGTGGAGAAGAAGGGGATTTAGAGCAAATCGAAAGATTCAATACGCTTAAGGGATCGAAACCAGAATTAGTAGCCGTAGGAGATATGGGCGAAAATATTGAGGATTTGGTTGAAGCTGATAGTGAGTAATCCATCAAGATCATAAATTTATAAAGAGGACTTTTTTAGGTCCTCTTTTTTTGTTTAAAAGCTATAATTATTAGTTAAGTTAGTAAGATATTTAACAATTAACAATTAATAATTTACAATTGATACTTATAATCAAAAACCCCGTCCCACAAAGCATCAATAGTAACAAGCGCTTTATCTAACGAGAGAACTTCCCATTTTCCATTAGTTTCTACACCAAGGCCAATATTTTTTAGTTTGTCCAAAGCATCTTTAACATCAAAATCAAGAGATGTTTTCAAAGTTATTTCAAACCAGGATTCAATTTGACTATCGAGTTCTTCGGCGGTTAAAGGAGTTTCGCTTTTGTATAAAAAAGTATAAGCCAGAATAGTTTCCTTAAGTACTTCTTCTTCAGACGAATTTAAGAGCGAATAAAAGGCGCCGCTATTATTTCCAAGATTCTTGAAATACAAACTATCTGAAAGTATTTTAGAATATCGGATCTTCTTGTTTACAAAATTGTTGTATTGACGAAAGCAATAAAGAGACAAGATTCCCAGAGCAATTAATCCCTGATTTAAGGAAGTTTTACTGTTCAGTAAATCAATCGTTTCGCCGGTTTCATAAGCTTTATACATATTGACCAATGCCGGAATTACTTTCGCACTTAATAATGAAATTCCACCAAAAATTCCCGGAACCCAAAGTAGTAGTTTATCTTTCAAAGACATTCTAGGAATCGCATTTGGAAAAATCGTTTCCAAATCTTTTTTAGGAACACGCTTGAAGATTTTCAAAACTACAGAACCTGGTTCGATAGGCATTTTACCGAATTTAACTTTCTTTTCTTTTAGAAAATTAGTGTCGTTGTAATGCAGGTAAATCAGAACGCGGTCGTAATATTCGATTTCAACTTCTTTCTTCCAAAAAAAATATTTCTTTACCTTTTCTTTGGCTGTATGTTGTCCGCGCACATACATTTCATAATCCTTAAAAGCATTAAAATCGATAGAAAGATTTAGGCCAATCAAATCTGATTCTCTAAAAGCAACATCTAAAGTTTCCTGATCAATGCGCGTATAATTTCCGAGTGCTAAAACAGTTAGTAATGTTTCTTTAAAAACGGAGAAATCACTTTTTCCTATAAAACTTTTGCGCTCTTTATTGCTCAAATCAGGATCAAATAAAGCATAGTTTTGTTTTAGATTTCGATTCAGATTAAAGGCTTCGTAATGATAATAATGTTCGATTATATCAAACAATTTTTTAAAATCATCAACCTTTTTTGGATATTGAGAGAAAGTGGCAAGTTGCTGTTCGAGTAAGAATTCCTTATTAAAGGGAATATAATGTTCTCGTGTCATGTTTTGTAGGTTCGTAGGGTATTAAGGTTCAAAGATACATTTTTTAAGGTTTATAGGCTCATAGTCACAAAGGTGCAAAGAAAAAGATACACGACAAATGTATCTTAATCTCAAAGCTCTAGCGGATATGTATTTGAGGAAATAGCTAAAAAATTTCAATCTACTTTTGTGACAATTCTGTTTCAGTATGCAATGCACAAACCCAATTGTTATTTTCTTTAATCCACGTAGAGGTGCAGATACATTTCATGGACTCTTGTTTTTCGTCTGCCATTTGTAATTCTATCTGGTATGCTGTTATGGCCGTATTCTCGGCAAGTAATTGCGTTTCTACATTAGAAATATTCAGTACTTTTATTTTATTGCCATCCGCTGATTCAAACATCTTTTTAAACGTGTCTTCATCTACACTTTGTAAACCGGTTTTGCCTGCTATTATACAAGGAAAATGAGTAAGATTTTTTACCGTTTCATAATCGTGATTTTCCATTGCCTGCCAATATTTTTTTTCGAGTTCAATAATTTGCGTTGCCATAATCATCTTTATTTTAGTTAAACAGTCTTACAAAGTTTACAATAATATTAAAATACCGGTACACTTTTAACATAGATTTAATTGATATACAAGTCGATAACACCATTTTAAATTACATCAAAACACAAAAGAGATAATCTCACCATAATAAAAAATTAGAATTTTATCAGTACCAGTAGTTTTTTTATGGCATAACAAAAAAGCGCAAATGTCTATGACGTTTGCGCTTTTTAAAAGAAAACTATTTGGCAACGGTTTAAGTTCTAAATAAATAAAAGTGAGATCCTTAATCGTTGTCGATTATAATCTCACTTTTGCCCCAAAAAATAGTATTAAACAATCAAGGTTTTCTACCTACTGAAAAACCTTGATCAATATGCTCCACCATATTAATGACAAGTTTAAGGATTAATAAGCAACAGGCAGCAGGTATTTATACGGGTTTTTAATTTGACAGATAAATATTCTCTTTGTTAATCTTGAGGCCATTTGCCGGGTTAGTATACCAGGCAATAAATTTGTCTACCTGATCCTTATTTGCAGCCTGCCAGGTATCAAATTCAGCTTTTGAACCCATTTGAAAAAGATAGTGATTGTATACTTCAAGAAAGCCAGCGTCAAGTAAAGTCTTCTGATATTGAAACAATACATTTGGGTATTCCTTGAAATCATTTTTAAAATAATTGGTAATAAAGCTGGTTCTAATTTCTGAAAGAGAATTCAAATTGATCTCTTTTTGAAGCACAACACCCAGTATTAAGTTCTTGTCGAAAATAGCACAAAGCGGTAGTTTGATTTCATTACTGTTGCTGTTGATATTGGCATTGATTATTGTTTTGCAAAAATCAACTTTAATTCCATCTCCGTTAATTTGAATGCCTTTTTGGTAAGTTTGGTACAACAACTCACTCATTTTTAGGGTTCGTTTGGTTGTTCTTTCCAGGTTCATGAAAATTTCGCCATAAATTAAACCCGAAAGCTTATCACTAGAATTGAGGTAAAGTAATGCTGATCTGTAATAATTGGAAGCGTACATCGGTTCTACTTCCATTCCTTTTTCGTAGCTCGAAATCGCTTCGAGATAATTTTCCTGTGACTCATAAATAACACCTTTTTCAAGATACAATCTTCCGGCATTCGGAAATTTTTGCAATCCTTCATTGTAGGTCGCAATCGCTTTTTCAGGATTCTTTGCATAATCGTAAACGTTTCCCAGCAATTGATAATAATCAGATTGCAGTCCGTTGTAATTTTTTATTTTTTCGAGCTGATCAATTGCATTTTGATAGTCTTTTTTATATGTATAAGCCAGTGCAATTTCATACGGATAAGCATATTCTATAGGATCTATTTTTTCACATTCCTTAAGTATGGCAATACTTTCGTCAAATTTGCCTTCGTCTATTAATTTGGCTGCTTTATGAATATCTTCGCATTTAAAAACCTTTTTTTGAGCGTGGACAGTTATTATAAAACAAAATGCGATAAACAAAAAGAAATGTTTTTTCATACGTTGGTTGTTTTTGGTTAAGCCAAATGTAAGGATCTGGGTATTCATATTTTTACGGGAAAACGTAATTCCGGATGATATTAATTTTGGATTGATTTTTTCTGTTTTAAGAAAGTTGAGGTGGCGATGGATTCCCTTTATTTCATAAAAATCCGATATACTTTTAACCAAAAGAAAACACCAAGTGAAAATAGCAACATCCCGATAGTTGTTTTAATATAAAGAATTTGATCCGAAAAAATCCAGTTTTCCTGAATGGACTGTTCATATTGATTGCAGATAAAACCTTTTCTCTTTTCTTTGTTTACCCATGCATAATAATGCAGACTTTCCTTGTGTAGGGTATCTGCAATAGGCTCGACCGTTATGTTATTTTCGATAACAGCACTGCCGTCTGGCGTATTTAAATTGAAAATGGTTTTATAGTTGTCAAATTTCTTAGACAAGCCATAAGTTAAAATTCTTTTGTTTTTCGAGCCGACAGTTTCTTGATAGGTAGAGTCTATTACAACAAATTCCTTTTTATAAGATTGAGGATCCTGAAACATTTCCTTATTCTTAAAATAAAATATCAAACTTCTTCCTCCTAAGGCAATGGATACTATAAAGGTAAAAACAGCTGACATTAGTAAAAATAACTTGAATCCGTTCATTGGTTTGTTTGTGGGCGTTAGTGTAGTTTGGGTGTGCGAAACGAAAATACGATTTTAAACTTTAGTTTGACTTACGAATAATATGGATTTACAAAGCAAGGAGATTTTTTTATAAAGCTTAATAAAGCGACAAAACCAAAAACCTAAAATTTCTTCACAATAAAACTACAATTGTGACAGGAGCCATTTCTATTAGCCTACCTTACAAAAAAACAAATGTCAATAGAAGAGAAGGTTAGGCAGGTTGAAGCATTGTTTGATCGTCTTGAAATTGAAATTACTGCTTTTCAGTCTGAAACACATTTGCATTGCAATGCTGGTTGTGGCAAATGCTGTTCAACACCTAATATCGACGCTTCTCCCTTAGAATTTTTACCATGGGCCTTTCATTTGTTTCTGAATGGCAAAGCCGAAGAAACCTTAAAAGAATTGGCCGCGACTATCAGTAAAAATTGCTTTTTATACCGCTCACTTTCTATTTTGGAATATCATAAAGGAAGCTGTAGCAATTACCGTTACCGCGGTTTAATTTGCCGCCTTTTTGGTTATGGCGCGACGACAGATAAATTTGGAAAACTGAGAATAGCTACCTGCAAAATCATAAAAGAAGCACAACACAACAACTTTAATAAAGCCGAAATAGCGATCAACAACGGGACAAACATTCCCATTTTTGCCAATTATTATATGAGATTAGCCCAAATCGATCTTAGAATGGGAGTGAACCTGCTTCCGATAAATGAAGCTTTGAAAATAGCGATTGAAGAGGTTTTACATTATTATGCCTATAGGCCTTTTCCGGGTGGGTTGGAGAATATTGCTTAGGATAATGTTGAATTAAAAGACATTGCTCAGATGGAGATTACACAATGTTCTGTCCCAAATCTTGCAAAGAGTTGTTTTTTTATTATTGTAAATTTGAGAGTAATTGAAACACTACAACCAATTATTATGATATGGAAAATATAGCCACCACCAAAACTCAAAATTTCTTCCGAATACTTTTAGGTCTCTTTATGATTACTGCTGCCTTTGGGCATTTTACTTTTCAGCGAACTGATTTTCAGGCTCAGGTCCCGAATTGGGTTCCGATGGATAAAGATCTCGTGGTAATACTTTCCGGAATTGTTGAATTGGCAATAGGTTTGGCTCTTATTTTTTTAACCCGTTATAAAACATTAATTGGGATTGGACTTGCCATATTTTATGTACTGGTTTTTCCTGGTAATATTGCCCAATATTTAAACGGAACAGATGCTCTGGGCATGAACACTGATCAGGCGAGATTGATTCGGTTGTTTTTTCAGCCGGTTTTGATTTTGTGGGCTTTGTGGTCTACGGGAGCGTTTGGGGTTTTGTTTAAGAAAAGGTAGTTTTTTATAAGCATTATCTCGACGATATAATAAAATCTAATACAATTTCGACAATTATTGTAAGCCAGTTTTTCTTTTTATTTGGTGCTTCTGTTTTTTTCATGTCTGTATGCTTGACAAATACCTTCTAAATATATAATTTTTTTTAGTACAAGATAAACATAATGATAGCGCGGATTTGCAATCCGTGCCCGCTCACCTTGTCCAGCTTTCCTTGTAAAATACTTTGTGTCTCATCTTTGTGGGCACGGATTGCAAATCCGCGCTATCATTGCGTGGTGGATATATAGATCTGCAAGATCGGGATATTCAAAAGTATAAATTATTCTATTTCAGAAATACCGTATTTCATTAACGATAGCGCGGATTTGCAATCCGTGCCCGCAAAGTTATTTTAAAATAAAGTCAGAACGATAACGTCAAGATCATTACTTAAATCCGCATAATTTCTAGCGGAACTAAAATAATAATCTTCTGGCAATGTTACGATTTTAGAAACAACAGGATTATTGTGGATGTAATTTATTTTTTGTTTAATAAACCAATTGCTTTCAACAATTTCAGCATGATAACCATTTTGCCATACTTTATATTTTTGATCTCTTTTAAGATGTTCGCAGGCTTTTTCGAAATGTGGTAAAAGCCATTCTCTTCTGCTTTCCGGCTCTTCAATTATTGTTTGTATGATTTTCTTAGAGGTGAATTTTTTAAAATCTCTCATTACATCAGATAAAATAAAGCCATCTACTGCCTGACAAAGTAAATGAATGTGACTTGACATTATACAATAGGCGTAAATTTCTAAGCCTTTATGTTTTTGACAATATTGTAAAGCATTAATTACTGCATAATTCTGATTGACTCTTGTGAAAATATCAACCCAACCTTACTGTAGTTAAAGTGATGAAATAAGCATTTTCAGACGTTGTAGCTTTGTATTTTGTAGACATGTTTTTTATATAAATATAGTAAAAAAGCTACAAAAATGATTTTGTTTATTATTTTAATATAACGATAGCGGATTTGCAATCTTTGCTCACTCAGCTTCTCCAGCTTTCTTTCTAAAACACTTTGTGTCTCATCTTTGTGGGCACGGATTGCAAATCCGCGCTATCTGCATCAGCGTTGTCTGCTTTAGTTTTGATAGTAAAAACTCTTTAATTAGAAAATTTATAGATTGTGCATATACATTACCTAATTCTAAAATTATCTCCTTTTCTAATTCCCAAATTCCCTAAATTTGCGACTTATGAAAAAAGCTTTCCAACTCTTCGACTTCACCCAAAAAGTCAATTACAAAAACGAAATTTTAGCCGGTTTAACTGTTGCAATGACGATGATTCCAGAATCGTTGTCGTTTGCTATTTTAGCTGGGTTTCCGCCTTTGGTAGGATTGTATGCTGCTTTTATTGCGGGTTTGGTAACGGCAATTTTTGGTGGAAGACCCGGAATGATTTCGGGCGGGGCAGGAGCAACGGTTATTGTCTTAATCGCCTTAATGAAATCACACGGAATTGAATATGTTTTTGCGGCCGTCGCGTTGGGTGGTGTTGTGCAAATTTGTATTGGGCTTTTTAAACTCGGGAAATTTATTCGGTTAGTGCCACAGCCTGTAATGTTTGGTTTTGTAAATGGTTTGGCGGTGGTGATTTTTATGTCGCAATTAGAACAGTTTAAAACCATATACGATGGAAAAGTTGCCTGGCTGCATGGTACACCTTTGTATATAATGCTGGGTTTGGTCGCGCTTACAATTAGTATTGTATTACTTTTTCCTAAAATTACCAAAGCTGTTCCGGCTTCTTTGGTGGCGATAATAGTAGTTTTTGCCCTTGTACTTATCTTTAATATTGATACCAAAACGGTTCAGGATATCGCTTCGGTTCAGGGCGGTTTTCCACCTTTTCATATTCCGGAGATTCCTTTGTCTTTTGAGACTTTCAAAGTAATTTTTCCATACTCTGTTATCGTTGCTGCGGTTGGTTTGACGGAAGGTTTGTTAACCTTAAATCTGGTAGACGAAATCACCGGAACGCGTGGAAACAGCAACAGGGAATGTATTGCACAGGGAAGTTCGAATATTTTAAACGGTTTCTTCTTCGGAATGGGAGGCTGTCCGATGATCGCACAGACTTTGGTGAATCTCGGTGCCGGTTCAAGAGCCAGACTTTCGGGAATTATTGCTGCCCTGGCTATTTTAGTAATCATTCTTTTTGGAGCGCCTGTAATCGGAAAATTACCTATGGCAGCGTTGGTTGGTGTTATGATGATGGTAGCGATTACGACTTTTGAATGGGCGAGTTTTAAAGTCATCAACAAAATGCCGAAACACGATATTTTTGTTGGAATTCTGGTTGCCGTTGTGACTATTTTGCTTCATAATTTGGCTTTAGCGGTATTAATTGGCGTTATAATTTCGGCTTTGGTTTTTGCCTGGGAAAGCGCCAAAAGAATTCGTGCCAGAAATTTTATTGATGAAAACGGAATCAAACATTATGAAATTTACGGCCCATTGTTTTTTGGTTCGATTGCTGCCTTTATGGAAAAATTCGACATACAAAACGACCCAAATCACATTATTATAGATTTCAAAGAAAGCCGCATTGCGGATATGTCCGCCATAGAGGCACTAAACAATTTGACGAAGAAATACAGTCAGCTTAATAAAGTTATCGAACTCAAACATCTAAGTGAAGACTGCAGAACATTACTCAAAAATGCCGAAGCGGTTATTGAGGTAAATGTGATTGAAGATCCTACTTATAAAGTGGTTTCTTAGAATGTGTCAATTAGAAAATAAGTCAATGTGTCAATTAGATAATTAGATAATGATATTCAAAATCTATAAATTATCTAATTATCTAATTGACTCATTATCTCATTAGAAAGATTGATTTTTGTAACTTTGTCAAATGAAACTTACAGAAACCTTAGAAGATTTTTATACCATTAAAATAAACGGAATGCCCGAGAATCTTAAAAAGGAAATCGGACATTTTAATGTTTTTAAGTTGGATGATTATATTGGTACTACCTGTAATCCATTGCCTTATACGCGAAAAGACTTTTATAAAATAAGCTTAATCATCGGAAGAAACAAAGTGCATTATGCTGATAAGGTTGTTTCGATTGAAGATCAGGCTTTGTTTTTTGCAAATCCACAAATTCCGTACAGTTGGGAACATATTGATGAAAATCAAACCGGTTTTTTCTGCATTTTTACAGATGCGTTTTTTAGTCAGTTTGGGAATTTAAAAGAATATCCTTTATTTCAGCCCGGCGGGAATCCGATTGTTCCGGTTTCAAAAGAACTGGCAGAATCTTTAAAGGTAGTATATATGAAAATGTTAGAAGAAATCAATTCGGATTACGCTTTTAAATATGATGTTCTCCGCAATCTGGTTTTCGAAATTATTCATTTGGCTTTAAAAACACAAACGGTAACTACTTCATTATACAGTAAATCGAATGCCACGATTCGGGTTTCTTCTTTGTTTTTAGAATTGTTAGAAAGACAATTTCCTATTGAATCGATATCGCAACAAATTAATTTCCGTTCCCCTTCAGAATTTGCAAATCAGTTAAATGTGCATGTAAATCATTTGAATAAAGCATTGAAAGAAACTACCGGAAAAACAACTTCACAAATTATTTCTGAAAGAATTATTCAGGAAGCCATGATTTTACTCAAACAAACCAATTGGAATATTAATGAAATTGCATGGTGTTTAGGCTTTGAAGAATTGTCTCATTTTATCAACTTCTTTAAGAAAAATGTTCAACTTTCGCCAAAAGCCTATCGCATAACAGAAATTGTTTGATTTTCGTAACTTCTGATTTGATTGCTTTAATTAGGAATAAGGACTTCGCTGATACCTTTGTACCATAATTAAACATCAAAATTAAAATCATGGAAAATAACAAAGTTTGGTTTATCACAGGTGCCTCAAAAGGGCTTGGATTAGAATTGGCTAAAAAATTATTGTCAAAAGGTTACAAGGTGGCAGCCACATCAAGAAGTGAAGCATCATTGATGAAAGTTCTGGGGAATTCATCAGAGAAATTTCTGCCTTTAGAAATGGATCTAGTAGAGGAAGGAAGTGTCAAAAAAGCAATTGAAGCAACAGTAAGTCATTTTAAAACAATCGACGTTTTAGTGAACAATGCGGGTTATGGTTTGCTGGGAGCATTGGAAGAATTGACAGATGGAGAATCCAGAAAAAATTATGAAGTAAATGTTTTTGGATTACTAAATGTAGTCAGAAATACAATGCCTTATATGCGTGCGAACAAAGCGGGACATATTTTTAATATTTCTTCTGTTGGAGGTTATTATGGCGAGTTTCCGGGTTGGGGAATTTATTGCTCTACAAAATTTGCAGTTGCTGGTTTAACAGAATCGTTGGCTGCTGAGGTGAAAGAATTTGGCGTGAAGGTTACATTGGTTTATCCGGGTTATTTTAGAACCGATTTCTTAAAAGACAGTTCTTTATTATTGCCACAAAATCCAATTGCAGCTTACAAAGAAGTTAGAGCGTCTGAAGATGCGCATAAAGGCAGCATTAACGAAAATCAGCCGGGAGACCCTGAAAAATTAGCAGAATCCTTAATCAAAATGAGCCATGAAGAAAATCCTGCCTTGCATTTATTTTTAGGACAAGATGCTTATGATATGGCCAATCAGAAGATTGCAAGCGTTCAGAATCAATTAGAGCAATGGAAAGCGGTTTCGGTTTCGACTGGGTTTTAATTTAATGTGGCAATCTGTCAATTAGAAAATTAGATAATGCTATAGATTGCGCATAATCATTATCTAATTTTCTAATTGGCAGATTATCTAATTTCTAAGCATACTGCTGACTTCGTTGAACTTCCCATCAACTTCTTCGATTTTTAATCCTAAAATATGTGCTATTAAAGGATAAACCGAAACGTTTTCAAAGGTTTTAACTTCTTTGTTTACTTTGAATGCCGGGCCTTTTGCGTAGAAAATAGCGTGCATGTCTTTTTCATTGTTATCGTAACCGTGTGTTCCGCCTTTTATGTGTGTACTTTCTTTGCTCACTAAACTATAGCCTTTTTTTGCTTCAATAACAAAATCATGCACACGCGGGTTGGTTCCATAATGAAGTCTTTTCGGAACTTCGGTTGATCTCCAGAATTTAATATGCGGTACTTTTTTTAGTGCTGTGGCAATAGAGTCCTGAAATCCCGGTTTTGCCTGCAAACTCATAATAGGATTGATCACCTCTTTATAACCCAGCCATTCCGGTTTTAAATAATCTAAAACAGCTACTTTTTTATTATTGCTGATGTCGGCCATTCCGTGATCTGAGACAATGATTAAATTGATTTGTTTTCCGATAGCTAATTGATCCAGTTTAGATGATAATTGTCCCATAACCGAATCCATTTTGTAAATCATTTTTTCGTTTTCAGGAGAAAGCGGACCAAAATTATGACCCGTATGATCCGGTTCATCAAAATATAAAGTAATCAAATGCGGACGTTGTTTCTCCGGAAGTTCTAACCATTTTATAACCGTATCAATTCTGTTACCATACGGAATTTTATCATCATAATTTTTATAAATACCCGGTCTTTTTTGATCTGTATCGGATCCAGGCCAGAAGAACGAAGCGGTTTTTACACCTTGTTGTTCCGCTACATTCCAAATGGGATTTCCACCATAAAATCTTGAGTCATTTTTGGCTTTTGTAGACAATGAAAAAGATTCGTTTAAAGCACTATCATAAAAAACATTATTGATGATTCCATGATGATCCGGGTAAAGTCCGGTCACGATTGCGTAATGATTGGGGAAAGTTTTGCTAGGATAAGAAGGTTTCATTGATTTGGCATGAACGCCTTCTTTGGCAATTCTGTTGAGGTTTTGAAGTTTGAAATGTTTCGCATAATCCCAACGAAATCCATCCATAGAAACCAAAACGACATAAGCGTCTTTACTGGATTGTGAATAAGAAAAAGTGGAAAGAAATAAGAATATAAAACATAAAAGTTGAGCAGTGAATTTTCTCATTTTGTAATTTTAATAGAACTGCAAAGGTAGAGATAAGAGATTTTTTAAAGAAAAAGAGAATGTTAAATAAAAAAATAGCCACGAATTCACGAATTTTTTGCAAATGCTTTGTTTGAAAAAAATTAGTAGCCACAGATTTCACAGATTAAAAGGATTATAATCTGTGTAATCTGTAGCACAAAAAATTAAGCACAAAGATTTGAATACTTAATTCGTGAATTCGTGGCTAAAAAAAAACGCCAGATAAGAATCTGGCGTTTTAAGTTTTAAGAAAAGAACGATTACATCATTCCTGGCATACCGCCACCCATTGGCATTCCGCCAGCGCTTTCTTCTTTAATATCAATTAATGCACATTCTGTAGTAAGGATCATTCCGGCAACAGAAGCAGCATTTTCTAATGCTACACGAGTTACTTTTTTAGGATCGATAATTCCAGCTTTAAGCATGTCTACGTATTCGTCAGTTTTAGCATTGTATCCAAAATCACCAGAACCTTCACCAACTTTTGCTACTACTACAGAACCTTCAAGACCTGCATTTTCAACAATAGTTCTTAATGGAGATTCAACAGCGCGAGCTACAATCTGAATTCCAGTTGCTTCGTCAGCATTGTCAGCTGTGATTCCTGCTAAAGCCGCTTTTGCTCTTAATAAAGCAACACCACCACCAGCAACAATTCCTTCTTCAACAGCAGCACGAGTTGCGTGTAATGCATCGTCAACTCTGTCTTTTTTCTCTTTCATCTCCACTTCAGATGCAGCACCAACATAAAGAACAGCAACACCACCAGCTAATTTAGCCAAACGCTCTTGCAATTTTTCTTTATCATAATCAGATGTAGTAGTTTCCATCTGACCTTTAATTTGGTTTACTCTGTTTTTGATGATATCAGCTTCACCAGCACCACTTACAATTGTAGTGTTGTCTTTATCGATAGAAACTCTTTTAGCAGTTCCTAACATTTCGATAGTTGTATTTTCAAGAGTATATCCTCTTTCTTCAGAAATTACAGTTCCACCAGTTAAGATTGCTATATCTTCTAACATTGCTTTTCTTCTGTCTCCAAAACCAGGAGCTTTTACAGCAGCAATTTTAAGGGCACCTCTTAATTTGTTTACCACTAAAGTAGAAAGAGCTTCTCCGTCAACATCTTCAGCAATAATTAATAATGGTTTTCCTGATTGTGCAACTGGCTCTAGAACTGGAAGTAATTCTTTTAAAGAAGATACTTTTTTGTCGTATAATAAGATGTATGGAGAGTCTAATTCAACTTCCATTTTCTCTGGGTTTGTTACGAAGTAAGGAGAAAGATATCCTCTGTCAAACTGCATACCTTCAACAACATCCACGAAAGTGTCCGTTCCTTTAGCTTCTTCAACAGTGATAACACCT